>ERZ778019.95-NODE-95-length-220489-cov-13.616656_pt1 | contig 220489 bp, 261 predicted proteins | sample MGYA00375749_ERZ778019 | MGnify/ENA primary metagenome ERZ778019 (study PRJEB29350, sample SAMN05389821) | bioreactor metagenome | isolation source: Ammonium sulfate bioreactor | place: South Africa: University of Cape Town | collected 2014-03-17 ... | reverse complement strand
TTACAAGCCTTTTTCAATCGTCGAATACAGACAATGTTGAAAAAATACAATCGAACTATGATCGGTTGGGAAGAGATTACTCATGAAACTAGTCAGACATTATCTATAGATAAAGATGCAGTCATTCAAACATGGCTTAATCGAAAATCACTTCAACAGAATCTTCAAGCAGGTTTTCATGGCATCATGTCGAATGGTTATTATCTTGACAATTTACAGTCATCACTCGATCATTATAATACTGATCCGATTAGAGACAACGAACTGCATTCTCTTCAGGAAACTCAACAACAACGAATGTTAGGCGGTGAGATGTGTATGTGGACAGAATATGTCTCGGAAAATAGTATTGATTCTCGTCTTTGGCCCCGTTCATTTGCTATAGGCGAACGTTTTTGGTCTTTATCTACTTCTACGAATCAAAAATCTCTGTACGAACGTTTATTTCGAATGAATCATTTAGTCACTAAGATGCCAATAGGTCTCAATCATATTTCATTCTATCGACAACGTTTAGAAAATTTAATTCCTGATTTAAATTTGCGAACAACATTTCTCCATCCATTTACTATCTTAGCTGATGTTTGCGAGCCACAAGGTATCGGCGATCGTTCATCAACAAATAAATACACAGCACTTGTTCCATTAAACACATTTACTGATGCTCTACAAGCTGAAAGTGAATTAACATGGACACTTGAAAACTTGCCTTCGAATGACCAACGTTTGCATGAAACATTTCGATTATGGTTCGTAAATAACGTACATCTACAGAAATTATTCGAATCGAATGAACAGAAAAAATATCGTGAACTTTGGGGACAAGATATTGAACAATTATCAAAAAATCTTGCCTATGTCGGTCAAATTGGCTTGAGAGTGCTGAATTATTTTGACAAGAAAATGTTTCATCAAGATCAAAATAATACAATGAATACATGGACATTAGAACATTGGATTCAACATCATAAAAGTCTTTTAAATGAACTCGAAATTAGTGTTCGAGAGGTTAAATTAGCTGCTGTTCGACCAGTTCGACGTTTACTTGATTCGATTAACATGAAAAACTAATTTTTTTTTCTTTCACAATAATAAACCTTCTCGTTTCTTATCGTAATTCTCATATAGATAGATAAAACTGCCGTTTTTTGTTGTTTTTTTATCATCATAAGAGAAAATATTTCATAATTTCGTAAAATCATGGCTAGTAACAAGATCGATCTCGACCTGTGTTCAACCTGTACAAATAAATACAATCGAACACGTTCTACCTTTTGTCAATGTAAACATTGTTCGATTCCCTTTTGTTTGGATTGTATGAAAGAACATCATGATGAACTTTTGCAAGATCTCGAAGTGATTTCTCATGACTACAATCAATTACAAGAAGTTCTACAAATGAAACGTACGATGATTGCTGAACAAACAGCTCAATCCATTGAAATTGTCAATGAATATTTCGAAAGATACATTCAACAACTACATGAAACACGAGCAAAACTTATCGAGAATATGAATCAATCGATGGACAATGCGAAAAATGCATTGGAACTATTCGAAAGAAATTTACGTAAGATTGGAGATGGTATGCAAAGCGTTGTCAAAGAAGGAATGGTACAAACATCGAAAATGCAAGATTTAACACAAGATTTCAATCAAATTCAACAACAGATTAAAACCTATCAAATCATACGAACAGAAAATTTTATTCAAACTCAACCGGATTATTCAATTCGATTCGATTCTGTAGTAGAAGCACAACCACAACCACCACCACCACCACCACCACCACAACAACAACAAGAACTCCTAATGACAACTTGGGAACCTTCGGCAATTCCAAAATTTCCGAAAAGAATGCGACTATCAAATGAGAATTCATCATCGGATGATAATAGTTCGTCCGATTCGGATAATTTCATTGAAACATCATATAAAATCGATCGAATGGCAAGCAATGGACAACATATTCTCTATTCAAGTCAAAAACTCAATGGATCAGACCGTATTGCCTATTGTCTCATGGACGAAGACGCTAAATATGAAGACGAATGTCACAATTGGAAATATTCACGTATTCAAGACATGATCTGGTGGAAGAAGATCAAAGAATTTCTTTGTGCAACCTTTCAAGGAATCTATGCAGTCAAGTATGCGAAAGAAAAATTTAAAATCGATGATGTTATCGATGGAAAATGGTCAGATATTCGTCTCGCAGTGAATAGTGAGCATTTATTTGTTTGGATGAAATCTACGGAGAAGAATTTCCATGGTATTCGATTGTATTCATCGGAATTTAAATCCGTACGGAAAATTGATTTCAATAAATATGAAATCGAACCATTCATCAATGCAAATCAAGGTTTTTGTGTTACCAACGAACATATCGTCACAAGTTATGTGAGAAAAGAGAATTGTTTTCATCTTTTACAAGTTGTTTGCTGTGATTTGAATATGAAAAATTTGAAAACAATTAGTCTAAATGAAAATCAAAATGTCGAACAAATTCGAACTGATGGTGAGAAATTTTTTCTCACTGTCGGTCGATCGCATCTATGGACAATCGATGCAGTCAACTTGAAATCTGCATCGATTTATCTTGGAATCGATGCTAAATTGGTCGAAGTTTTTGAAAATCAACGATTAGGTGTTAGTACTGGTTCGAAAGAAATTCAATTAATCAATTATTAAATCAAAATTTTATTAATGAATAACAACAAATCCGAATGCGATTTCTTCGTGAAGATTTAAAAATCGATTCATCACAACATATTCATCAATAGCTGTTTTTTTGTTTATATTGCATCGAGAAGTTCAATAAATTCTTTCATCTCAAGCATTGTTTCGCTTGGTTGAGCTTTATATGTCAAACGATAGTTCCCATCGAGAATGTAGATTCGAACAGGCCATGAAGCATATGCTTTCTCGAATAGATTCTCATCAGGTCGATCGAGTACAACAGGTATCGGAAAATTGAAATCTCGAATGAAATCTTTGGCAACAGCCAATCGATCTTCGATCGTATGCGTTTGATTGTATAGAATTGGCCGTTGTGTTGGACTCCATCGAGCACTCGAAATCGGCCATTCATCTTGTGCATGTGCTTCGAGAATATATACAAAACGAAAATTGACTTTCTCTCGATAGATTTCGTAGATTTCAATTAATCGTGACAGAATAGCTCGTAATGGTGGTCACGAATATGAACCACCGATGACAACAGTCGATGACGATGGTGTTAAACCATCAAACAATTGACCTTCCTGCCCATTGAGTTCGATAACCGGCACATTCGGTGCTGTATCACCAAGATTTAAATCACCATCTCGTGCTCGATTATATTTGACATAGAGTGGTATCGATTTTAGCTCAGGATAGATTTGTGTTGCACATCGAAAGCACAGCAATGCATCATCCATTTCTTCATCGAGATGAAATTCTCTTATGACTTGTCGTTGTAATTCATCGGCTACATCTAACCATGACTCAAACGATGATTTCTCAGCTTCAGCAAAACGTTTTTGATATTCATCCGAAACTCGTAATTCATTCTCACGAATCAACATCGATTTCAATAGACTCTTCGGTATGAATGACTTCGGTGTAGTCATCGTCGAATTAGACAGATCATTATAGGTGAATGTCTGTCGACTGCTTGTTACATGTACCATACCCATGATTTTTTGACTGACTGTGTCTCAGTGAAAATCAGTAGATTTTTATACGAACGTGATTCATAAATGATGACGTGTTATGCGTAAATACAATTTATAATCTAATCTAATGATACATTTCTCTTTTTTCTAATTTCATGTCAAACAGAAAAGAGAAGAGAAGAAAAAAAACGTCGTCACTAGGTTAATTTCAATTCAATCCAATCCGATTGTTTTTTCTTTATTTGTTTCTTCGAACTAAATAAATGACTAGTGGCGTTATCTAGAACGATCTAAGCCTATAAAAAAGAAGGTCGATGGAAAGAGATGTCACTGAATGTTTTCTTTTTTTTTTTCGGGAAGTCATTCATCAATATACAACAGAGTTGTGTTTTTCCATTCGATAGATATCACACTGTTACTCTTGTAGTTCTCGAATCGTTTCATGTAGAAAAACGAATAATGTCTTTGGAAAATTATTCTTCGCCACCGGATGCACCTGTTTTCTATCCAACATACGATGAATTTGCTGATCCACTTGAATACATCGAAAAAATACGACCGATCGCTTCACGTGCCGGCCTGTGTAAAATTATTCCGCCGAAGGTAGATCGTTGTCTGACTTTGTTTATCGACGTTGTTTTTTGTTGTTGAATTATTAAGGAGTGGCAACCGCCATTTTGTGTCAATGTTGATGAATTTCGTTTTACTCCGCGTATTCAACGTATCAATGAACTTGAAGCGGGCACACGAGCAAAAATTAAATTCTACGAACGTCTAACGAAATTATTCGAATCACAAGGATCGAAATTGAAAATTCCGACCGTTGAAAAAGAACTTTTAGATTTAGCTAAACTACACAAGGTTTGTTTTGTTTAAAATGTTTAGTAGACGATTATTGTTTTTCTCTTTCCTTCTCATTGTTGTTGCACGATTAGATCGTTAAAAATGAAGGTGGTTTTGATATGTGTTGTTCGCAAAAGAAATGGGCAACAGTCGCACGTAAAATGGACTTTCACGATCCACAGACAAGTCGAGTGTTGAAACAACATTATGAAAAATTATTATTATCATTCGATGTCTATGAAACGGGCGTCTATGAAGAACAGAACGATGTCGATGAATCACAAAAAAAAATTCAATCCAACGGTACAACTAAAAACGGACCTAAACGAAACGATCGATCACCTTCGCCGTCGCACACGAATAACGTCGATCCGTTCGCTAATTTCATCTGTAAATCGTGTGCACGTGGTGACGACGATAGTTATCTATTGATTTGTGACATTTGTGACAATTGCTATCATACATATTGTCTCATTCCGGCGTTGATGGAAATCCCTCGAGGACAATGGCGATGTCCGAAATGTGTTGCTCAATTGTATCATACGGCAACACCAACGGATGCGTACGGTTTTGAACAGTCGGAAAAAGAATATACATTAGGCGAGTTTGGAGAAATGGCTGATGAATTCAAACGAAATTATTTTAACAAACCATTGACTGAAATTTCGTCCGAAGATGTTGAACAAGAATTTTGGCGTATTCTCTCGTTGCCTGATGCGTCGGTCAAAGTTGAATATGGAGCTGATCTAGCAACGGGAGAATTAGGTAGCGGATTTCCGTCGATGAAAACAAAAGATTTAACAGAAAATGATAAAAAATATCTCAATTCACCATGGAATCTCAACAATTTTGCTTGCCATTACAAATCTGTTTTGCGATATATCAATGCAGATATATCCGGCATGAAGGTACCATGGGCATATGTTGGCATGTGTTTCTCGTGTTTTTGTTGGCATGTTGAAGATCACTGGTCGTATTCAATCAATTATCTTCATTGGTAAACAATAGAAAAAGTGTGATTTTTTAAAAAAAAAGAAAAATTTTGAATTTCAGGGGCGAACCAAAAACATGGTACGGTGTTCCGGGTGATGGTGCTGAAAAACTTGAAAATTGTATGAAATCCTACGCTCCCGAGTTATTTTTCAAAACGCCTGATCTTCTCCATCATCTCGTCACAATTATGAATCCGGCGATACTTGTCAAAGACGGTGTACCCGTAGTCAAAACTGATCAACATGCTGGTGAATTCGTTATCACATTTCCTCGTGCGTATCACGCCGGTTTCAATCATGGTTTTAATTTTGCTGAAGCTAATAATTTCTGTCCAGCCGATTGGCTGCCCATGGGCCGATGTGCAATCGATCATTACAAAGACGTCAAACGCTACAGTGTCTTTTCACACGATGAATTAATCTGTAAACTCGCGTCCGAGTGTCAATATCTCGATCCAGCCATTGGCGATGCAACGAAATTCGAACTCGATTATATTGTCAAACAAGAAAAATACGGTCGAAAATCTGCACATGAAAAAGGCGTATCCGATGGCGATCGTGTTTGTTTCGAGTTGATGCCCGATGATGAACGACAATGTGATGCTTGTAAAACGACTTGTTTCCTTTCGGCTGTGTCCTGTTCATGCAAACCAAACATTCTCGTTTGCATCAATCATGTCGATCAATTATGTTCGTGTTCGCCGAAGAACTATTCGCTTTGGTATCGATATACAACCGATGAAATGACGAATATGCTCGATGCTCTTCGTGAACGTCTCGAACTCTGTCAAAAATGGAAATTACTCGTCAATCGGTTGATTTCATCCGATCAACAAGCATTAATCGATTTTAATGATATTGAAAAACATAGTACGTCAGGTATTCTATGTTTACGCGATGATATTCGTATAAAAATGGAAGAAAAACTGTCCGAAGCGATGGAATGTCGACAGCTAGCGAAGAGTCTCTTGAAACGAATTGATTCGAAAGAAAATGAAATCGACAACGAAAATCAAGTATCATTGAACGATATCAATCAGTTGAAAACTCGAGTTAAAACACTTGGCATTACATTCAATGAAATGAATGAGATTCAGAATATTCTAAGCGATTGTCTTGGCTATCAAGATGAAATTAAGAATCTACTTCAATCGGATAAAATTCAAACGCCCGATGTTTACTCGAAATATATCGATGAAAATACTCGTTATCGTATTAATTTGCCGATATTTGAACGATTGAAATTATTCTATGAGGCGAGTGTTTGGCTGGAATTAGTACGAAAGAGTTCGAATCGAACAAATCCACCGAGTAAACTTCGATCATTGATTCAAACGGGACAGAACTTTCAAGTTCTACATGAAGATATTCGAAAAGAAATTCATCAACTACAAATTCAATTGCAACAATTAGAAGTTTGGGATGACAAATGTCGACAATTGACGAAAGACGAACCGAAACCAAGTCTTTCAACGCTCGAACAATTCGTTAAAAGTGCCGACGAAGCTAATATTCATTTGAGTTCAATCGAAAAAATCAAAAGTCTCATCACCGATTGTCAGCAATGGATCGAAAAATTTGAACAAATGCAACAAGGCGAACACTATCCATTTCTTTCATCGTACGAACAACTATACGAACAAGCACGACATTTTCATATTGACTTGGACGCATTGAAATTTCTCGAACAAACAATCATACAAGCTCGTACATGGCTTGAGAAAGCACAGGGAATCTTTCGTCGATCGGAATCGAATCTAACACTCATGGAAATGATAGCGCCACGTGTTAGTGTTGCACCGAAAATTCTCTCGAAAAAACGACAATCTGCCAAACGTATGGCGAATAATGACGGGCCAATTAATGAATCAATTGGAATCTTAGATGAAACTATCGGTAGAGTTTTGTCGAGCAATGAAAATGATCCTGAAAATGTTTATAAAGTCTATCGTGAAGCATCGATGAAAGAAATCGAATGTCTCAATGAATTACGAGATCACAATAAGAAAAAACCCAAAGATCAATCGTCGACTTATTGCATTTGCGAGAAACCGTATTCAGATTCGATGGTTCAATGTGATCTTTGCAATGAATATTATCATCGTATGTGTTTGCCGTATCACGGTACGGATGTCAACACATCGAATTGGTGGATTTGTGATTTCTGTACTCGATCACGTCGACCACGACTTCAAGATATTGTCAAATTACTTGGCAGTTTACAAAAGTTAACTGTACGATTGCCTGAAGGCGAAATTCTACAATGTTTAACCGAACGTGCGATTACGTGGCAGGAAAAAGCTGAGTAAGGCCAAATTCGAATTTTCAGATTGATATTTGAGTGAATAAAAATCTTTCTAGAGCATTTCTTGCATCGCCCATTCTTCGTGAATTGAATTCAGTTAAACAAGAAAATCGATTAATTAAAGTAAAATCAAAACGTGTCCTTTTTTCGTCTTCTTCATTCGATTGTTCTTTTTTTTTTAGGAAGAACATTCAGCTGATTCGAATACTCAACAGACTGATGGTAAATTTTCGTTGATTTTCTCAATATAATTTCATTTTTTGTTCGCTTTCAGCATCACGTTCAATGAATAATCTAGCAGAAAATCAATTGGAAAGTCTACTTATCGAAGGTGGCCTATTGGAAATCTATGTTGATCAAATAAAATTATTAACCAAATTAGTTCATTCATCACGTCGAGCAAATCATTTAGCTGATAAACCAAAAGCAGCTCGTTTACAAGCTGATCGAAATAAATCAACAACGGCGACGACAATTCGTAAACGAAAGTCCTACGAAATTCTTTCGAAAACAGACAAAACAATTCGTCGAAAACGTTCGAAAAAATCCTTGTTACCCGAACAACGTTCGTCCGATAGTCAATTGACATCGACTGCGCCTGTTGTATTCATTTCCTCGATGACCGACATTCAACAATCATTGATTAAATCATCACCCAAAGCTGAATTCGATCCCGATAATAATCCTTTGCTAATATCTGACGATGATCATGAACAAACGAAGAAAGGCACAGGTGAAGATGAATGCGCTGTCGATAGAGGAATGTGTTTGAAGCCCAGTGGATCATCGATTAAATGGGTTTGTTGTGATGCGTGTGAACGATGGTTTCATCTTGTTTGTGTTGGTTTAACAAGTGTAAAGAAAAAAGAAGAATTCAAATGCACAACATGTAAACAAGCATCGACGATGCCGACTCTTGTTGCATCGGTATCGACGCCAACGATATCGTCGACTTGAAAAGACAGTTCAATCTACTCCTTGGCAATCTCGATTGAAAATCTTTTTTTTGTTCGCTTATTTAAAATATTTGTCAGATCGAAAAACAGATAATCATACCGTTTTCAACAGGCTTATTGAATAGTCACTGGTGATCTTGTTTCGTTGTCTGTTTTTCTTTGTCTGTCAAATTTTTTTCCTTCTTTCTTTCTTTTCTCGTCGGGATTATTTGACTTAATCGTTTCAATGTAGATAGAAAAAAAAAACGAAATTCTTTATTTGTTTGTGTTATGTATACGTGCGTGTATCTTGTTCAAAAAAAACGATTTAAAAATGAGCACATATATATTTAAAAGAAAGATTGTTTTAAACGATCGAAACATTGAATATAACATTCAGTTGTATCACAAGTTGTTGACCAACCGTATTGTCGAGCTTTAGTTAAATCACCTTGATCGCCGAATGCACGACCGAATATGAAATCTAAAATTGAGATTTCAAAAAACAAATGCAGAGAAGTAATGAAGATTTGAAATTACCGACAAATGACCAAGTAGCGTAATTATATGCAGATGAATCAGGCATGGATTTCACAAGAGATAATTCAAGTTTATTAATATCACCGAATTTAATATCATTTGACTGAGTAAATTTTTGTGTGTACGGTTCGAAACCAAAATATCTAAATTAATCAATCGAATATACGTGGTTTATTATATCGATGTTCTTCGTTATACTTTTCAATCTTTGGCCATAAGTTACAAAATTTCACTTCATCTCCATTATGAATATTAAATATTTCATTTCGAATATTTTCATTAGTCGATGTCCAAATCTGAAATCGTGCATTGTTTAATGCATCGGAATGATCGACAATTGAATTCCAAGCAATTTCATTTCCTGGGAAGATCAGTGGTTGTTGTTTTTCTTTTTGAATACTCGCATACAGAGCAAGACTAACAACGAAATTCATGAAATTGCCTTTCGATACACCGATGATTATATTAGGTCGAGTGATAACGTATTTCCAATGATTTTTCTCCGCATAGTCTTTGAGCAGATCTTCTTGTGTAAAATAAAAATTCAAACCCGAATGTCGAGGTGCATCTTCTTTGTACGGACTAGCTGCGAGATATTCGCCACCTTTATGAACGCCATAATACTAAAATAGCGAAGTTCTTTCTCATCGTTCGTTTTTAGTGTTTCTACTTTGTAACCAGTTTGAAGTGAAAAACATTTAATTTGTTGACCAGCTATTTTCTCAGTGACATCTAAAGCTTTTTGAAAAAGAATTTTATTCACTCGATCCAATTCTTCTTCATTGTTTTTCTCGATATACGCAAAATGATAAACATGTGTTATCATTTCGCCTCCAGCTTTCAATAATTCTTCAGCTATTTTCTCGACAGTTTCTTCGAGAACATCAATTGAAATGAAATAAATCCTCTCATCTTCAACATCTAATTGTGTTGATCGACGTGATATACAAATAATTCGTTTCCATTCATTTCGAGGTCGTTCCAAAAGAGCATCGACCATTGCCATACCGGATATTCCATTCGCACCCCAAACACACGCAACATTGGGTGATGATGTCGTCATGTTTTTTTTCTCGACTGCTCAAAAAACTTGTTTGGTGTTTGTTATGCTTCGTTGACTGGCAATACGATTGGATACGAAAGATTCAGTTCGTAAGGAATGACTAATTCGTTCGTTCGTTTGTTTCTTTAACCATTTCTGCCTATGCACGATATGATGTACAAATACTTCGACAGTAACGAGAAAATTCTTCATTCGATTCGTCACTATGGTTCAAAGTTAGTATATATTTATCAAATTGATTCGATTTTGATTTGTATCTCGTTTAGGTCCAGCACGTCTCAGTAGAATCGACGAAAACAAATCGAAACATGTCACTGAACTCTCAATTCACGAACCTGTTGAAGATACTGACAACATATCACCACGAAAGAATTTCGGCTTATTTTTTTCGTTAACTGTCGGCTCACTTGGTATTATATTCGGTGATATTGGCACAAGTCCATTGTACGTACTACCGACAATATTCGATGAAAATAAACATCCAACACCGTCGCAATGCATCGGTGTTGTTTCATTGATTATTTGGAATTTAATTATTCTTGTTACGATTAAATATGCTGTGTTTATTCTCATCGCTGACAATCGTGGAGAAGGTGGAACATTTGCTCTTTGTGGTTTATTAACAGGAGAAAATAGTCGATTACGTGCTCGAGCGAAACATATTGTTAGTATTGTTTCAATTCTTGCTGCGTCATTATTAATTGGTGATGGTGCATTGACACCAGCGATTAGTGTTATATCTGCAGTCGAAGGTTTGGCGACAACTTCAACGAGTCTGGGCAAATGGATTTTACCAATAACTGTTTGCGTTCTTATCGTACTTTTTGTTGTACAAATGTTTGGAACGTCAAAAATCGGTTTAACATTTGCACCTATTATGATTGTTTGGTTTGCTACTCTATTTTCAATTGGAATCTGGCGTATTACATTCAATCCAACGATTTTACATGCATTCAATCCTTGGGAAGCTATTTCATATTTAATTCGAGAGAAAAAAACAGGATTCTATCAAATGGGCGGTGTTTTTCTATCGGTAACAGGTCTCGAAGCACTCTACGCCGATTTAGGCCATTTTGGTCGATGGCCAGTTCGAACAAGTTGGTTGTTCGTTGTTCTACCATCGGTTGTAGCAAATTATCTTGGACAAGGAGCTTTGATTATGCATCGACCAGATTTAATCGCGAATTCTTTCTATAATGCGGGCCCTCAATGGGCTCGATGGCCATTGATTGTCTTAGCAACATTAGCTACAATTATTGCTTCTCAAGCTATCATAACAGGTGTTTTTTCATTGATTAGTCAAGCAGCATCACTTGGTTATTCTCCACCATTACGAGTCATTCATACAAGTAAACGTGTTATCGGTCAAATCTATGTTCCTGTAAGTTAAAACATCCATCGAAAATAAGTTTAGTTTTTCTCTCTAGGTTATCAATTGGATTCTTATGGTATTAACTATAGGTATTACATTATTCTTTCACTCAAGTACACATTTATCACATGCTTGTATGTTAAATAGAATTGTTATTTCATTGAAATTCACTTTTTTTTCTTCTTAATATTCAGATGGTGTTACCGTTTGTTCAGTTATGTTTATTACAACTATACTCTATATGTGTGTCATACGTTATGTATGGAATCGTCATTGGATATTCGTCATTTTTTTTGGCGTATTTCTTATCATAGATGGATATTTTCTTGCTTCAAATGCTGTGAAATTTTTCGAAGGTTTTTGTTTCTGCTTCAATTCTCTACTAAATAAATATCGGCTGATTTTCAGGTGCTTGGGTTGCTATTCTCATAGCAGTCTATTTTTTTCTCCTCGGCTTCTGTTGGTATTATGGTCAAACAGAACTTCGTCGTCATCTTCATATTCACACACAAACAACTGCATTAACACAATTATCTCAACGATTTGGTTCGATTAGTGAAAATGAATTATTGAGTCCGGTAAATCCTCAATCATCACGAAGTAAAAGTCTACCTGTCGAACATCAAATAGCGAGTAGTGACGAAGAAGACAATAACGACAGTGAAGAACATAATGTCAGTAATGTTAGTGTGAACATACTTCCACCGATTAATACCGATGAAAATCCAGTTATTTACCGAAAAATTTCGTTTATTACGAATATTGAAAGTACAGATTTTCGATCGAATGCAATGAGAAATATTCTTTGTACGGTTACGCCGGGTCTTGGTGTATTTTTAACAACATCATCAAGACATACACCGCATGTATTCGAACGAGTTCTAACTAATATTCATTCGGTAGATATTTCAATAAGATACAAACAAGAAATCGAACTGTTCTCGTTTTAGTTTCCTCAAGTAGCCATTTTTCTTAAATTAGAATATGCACGTATACCAATCGTTAGCAATAGTCAACGATTAAAGATTCGTATCTATGGGTCAACTCAACGACGAATCTATCATATTACTGCACGTTATGGATATTCTGAACATAAGATTCGTCTACTTGATATGTGAGTTAAAAGAACGAATCTTCTCGTTTATTGATTTGTTGGGCTTTTCTTTTGTTTAGTTTACAATTAGCAGCGTCTGAACATAATGTTCCCGTTCCTGAAGATCGTGATATAACATTCTATATTCCTGCAATTTCCGTCCAAGTCAAACATAAAGGCTGGTCGAAAATACTCAGTAAATGCGCGTTACAAGTCTATGCGATTATGAAGAATATTTTTCCATTCGGACAAAAAAATCTTCGACTTTCACCAAATTATACAGTTAGTGTCGGAATGGTTGTACCTTTGTGAATGAATACAAAAAATGAATCTCAATATTATTTATTTTATTTATTTTTCGTTCTTATTCGTTCTTATTTTTTTCCTATTAAATAAAAATAATATCTACGTATTTTATGCTTGACCGCAATCGATAATGACAATATTAGCTCGTGGACTGCCTTCTTCTGTGCCGAAACTTTCGATTTTCTTGACGAGATCTTGACCTTGTAGAACGCGACCGAATACGACGTGTTTGCCGTCGAGCCACGGTGTTGGAGCAACAGTGATGAAAAATTGCGAACCATTCGAATGTGGACCTGAATTAGCCATCGATAATAGAAATGGGATTTCGTGTTTTAAACGAAAATTTTCATCGGGAAATGATTCGCCGTAGATGCTTCGACCTCCAGTGCCATCACGACTTTCGAAATCACCACCTTGAACCATAAAATTAGGTATTATTCGATGAAATGGACAACCACGATAACCAAAACCTTGAGCACCAGTGCATAATTGTCGAAAGTTTTCTTTTGATGGAGAACAAAAACATAAAACTACTGAACTATCGCTTTATTTTTATCTACCTGCAGTTTTGGGTACGATGTCCGAAAATAACTAAAATAGTTTTAAATTCGAGACAAATGTTTCAGTTGAAAAATAGGACAAACCTCAAAGAGGATTGCACCTTGCGGTTGTCCGTTGATTGCTATTTTAAAAAATACTTTCGGTCGCTGCATTATACAAACCAAAATGCAAATGATTAGTAAGCCTCAACCCATCCTATGCATAAATCGATTCGGTCGAATAATTTTACTAATAAATCACGATGATTCGGCTTTTTTTTGTTCTTACTCGGTCAAACAAACGGTAGTGATTTTTTTTTATTACAAAAATTTTCCGTTGCAAATGTAGAAACAATCAAAAACATCTATTCATTAATTCAAGATACGTATAATTGGTGTCATAGTAGTACCATTGGCAGTCAATGGACAACCATCATTATTTACACCTCCAATTTTACCCCATGTAACAAAAGTAATTCCACGAGAATGTAATATTGCATTAGCAAGAAGTAACATCAAACTTATACCAGCATCCAATGCAATTGAAAATAGATAAATATGTCGTCGTAAATAAAGTTTATAGAAAATCGTATAGAAAATAATACCAAGCAAACACCATGTGAAATATACACCACTAGGTACAAGAGGCATCCAAGCAACAACAACGAGCATTAGAGGAATATGGATATGACGACATTGTGGCCATCGAAATGTTGCCAACCAGAAAGGTATGGGTAAAAGAAATCCAACGAGTAACATCCAGAGAAAGATTTTATAGCGACTATTGACTGCGAACAAATTCTGTTCGCCATAAACGCCAACTTCAGTGAAATCATATGCCGATAAAACTTCTTGTTGATCATTACAAATAATAGTAGGATTTGTACATTTAAATTGACTTTCACGTAATATTGCTACGATCATAACTGTTATTGTTGAAATTAGACAACTAACGGCTTGTACAAGAAAAAGTGCACGTGGTGCAATTTTCATATAATGTGCTAGTTTCATATTCGATACAATATATAATGTTTGACAAAATGATGAATAAGCTATTGTACGAAATATTGTTCGACTATTTTGAATATTACTCCCATGTGAAATAATAACATCTGCTAATATCAAACAAATATAATAAACTGATTTATTTTGTACAATTATTCCTGTACTAGAAAGAATATAACCCATGGGAAGTACTAAAATCCACGGAATAACTGATGCAAGTGGAACGAAATATCCAGGAAGTAAACCTGATACGTTACAGATTATAGATATTAATATTGAAGCAAGTGCAGAAATAGCTATAAACCACCAATCTGGCGTGTCCGGATAAACAGATATCAATCGGCAATGCAAATCATTTCCTTTATTCTTCAAGTTTTTAGTTCGTAGATTTTTCCATATATCTTTACCATGATACAATAATAAATGAACAATAGCAGCTGGTATAGTTGCAAATGTGATTGCTGTTGTTGTTATACCTAATGCTGACCAACGTTCATTGTTTTCATCCATTAGAGATAAGATCATATATGGATGATATCCAATAGGTAGGTCACGACAACCCCAAACATTTAGAAAGTAGACCGTCGGTGTAATGATATATGTGACGATGATAAAGCCAACTGTTATATTAAAAACTGCCCAACGTGGTAAGACAAAAGGTGAATCAAGAAGACCTGATAGAATTGCCCAATTGAATGTCAATGAGCCGAAACCAAGACCATAAAAACCGGTTATTTGTGCAACAAGATAATTTTTCGGTACGATCAAACAAATCAACGAAAGAGAACTTGCAAGATACAAGAAATAATTCGGTAGCCAACTGAAAATAAACTGTAGAATAAATAAACTAAAAAAGAAATATCTGTAATTATGTATAATTTTTTTCCATAGAGAATTTTTTTTATTTTCATCATAGTTAACTAGATTTGAATGTTTTTGTTCATTTAATGTTCGTAATAAAGCGATATAGGGAAAATTTTTTGGCCATTTTCGATCTGATGGCCAAACTAATGTTCGACGAAGTAAACCGGCAAGTCCAAAACCAAGAAACTGTATTGCTAAAACAATATAAAATATTTCAGCATGTCGATTTCTTTCTCGAGCAGCAATAAGAAAAAGTTCTCTGATGGCAAATTTATATTGAGTATATAACGACCAAGCAACATTAGCCATGATTAAAACAATTGTTTCTTCTTTGATTGTCAATCGCTGCCATTTAAATAATGATATGAAAAGACTGAATCCATGTACAAGAAGAATAATAAGACTAGGCTGAATATAAATCGTGTAAGTAGTTGTATCATTGACTTGATGAATAATCGAAAGCGTAAACACGAAGAATAAACCGATTAGAAAACTACGAAGTGTAAGACAATCCATTGCTGGATCGTCTTTATTCGGAACAGTCGAAGCGACTTCTTCGAATGACGACTGTTCAGCATCATAGTAGATATATGCTGGTTCGATTGGCGATTGAATATTTTCACGATACTTTGCAGGCATTCGTCTACACGTAAGAATAATATGGTTGGTTGACCTGTCATATCATTTGCTTTATATTTGATGACAAAACATAGAAAGAAACGTGCTTTTCGCCTTCGTAAATCGATCATATCCTTGAATATGTTTTCTTTTTATATTCATGATTATATAATTATATGGTAATGACATTTTTACAGAGTATTAAAATAAGAGCATCATTAAAAATCCACTAAAAGATTCACTTTTGAAAAAAACAGAATCTTTACACAAGCGCTATGTGCTCGTTTGAAACTATTGATGTCAACAAACATCTGGAACAGACGATTTTTTTAATAATAAAAAATGGTTACTAGGAAACAACAATTTCTTTTTCTTTCTCTGTTTTTTAAAATTTCAAGTAGATGCGCGTCTCGTTCACTGAAAAACATCTGAATCACAATCAAGTATCCTGTCGTACAGCTGTTGTTATTTTTCGTATTTCGAACACAAAAAAGCGAAGAAAAAAAAATTCGATTTTATGAATGACGAAGACTGTAAAAAAAATAAAAAGAGAAAAGAAAAGAAGAAATTATTGTAAAATATTATATAGTTTTCATTGATTGTCCGGGCATACTTAACAAGTGTTCACTTCTTTCTCTTTTTTTCCCTCCCTCACCCTCTCTCGTTTCTGCTTTCTTTCCTTTTTTTTATTTTATTTCATTCTACTCTTATATATAGATTTTTTTGCTTTTTAGTTTATTTAAAACTCTTTAAACTATTTCATTGGATCATGATTATTAATATTGAATAATGAAAGTCCTGAGTCGAGTAAGTAACTGATATTTAATATCGAAATAATTGGTTTTCGTATTTGTATTTGTTTTGATTTTCTTAAGAATTCATTGAATAAAAATCCAAATAATGAAGAAAAAAATGATTATGCTAATTTCAGTCATACAAGAATAAGTAAGTATATATTATTCGATTAATTCAAATTAAAGAAGCTATAAAAATTTTCATTTTTGAAATCTTATATCAATACATTCGTAGTACTATCAGCACAGGATCGGCATTAATTGAAGCACCTTTTTACTCTCGTTGTGTTTTTCTTTTCAGTTACTCTTTTTCAAATACCACAGTATGAACATTTACAAATCTTAATCTGTAATGGAAATTCATTGACAACACTAGCTGGCGTTGAACATATCAAACATTTATGGAAACTCGATGTTGGAAACAATCAAGTTCGATTGATTTGAAAGGCTTGATTTCGAAACATGTCATTTGTAGATTCGCAGTCTTCAACATCTATCTCGTTTCATTGGACTTGGCTCATTAATTCTTTCGAATAATAATCTTTCATGGATCGAATTACAACATATTCGACATATGTTTGTACTCGATCTTAAAATCGACGGAAATTCTGTTTTAGATGCAGATCCGAATTGTGAGTAGAAGAACGAAAAAGAAAATATGTTTGTCTTTTGTTTAAAATAGATCGACAACATGTCCTCGATTGTTTGCCAAGAATTTGGATGTTAGATGGTATCTTCGTTTCAAGTAGGACAAAAAAAATGTTGTTATTGAATTAATCGATTGATGTGCTTTAGCCAATGAACGAAATCAAGTCGATGAATTTTTTACTCAATCATCATTCACATCGAAACCAATTGTAAGAAGGTGAAAAAAAGCAAATATCACATTTTTTTGATGATTTTTAAGCGAAGAAAATTGGCGAAAGATGTTTTCATGCCAACGAACTTGAAAGATCGATCGGTCAATGGACTTTTCGGAGCGAAAGTATGAATTTTGAACATGAATATTCTAGGATAATCTTTTGTGCAAATTAGGCAACGGAATTATTTGCAAAATTCCCAATGAATTGTTTTATAAGTTCTGGTAACGAAAGAAGAAATGTGTGCGTTGACTTGTTTTTATTCGAAGTGTTTTATAGAAATGGACAAAAAACGAATTAAACATTTAGCATCGAGTGTTCAAGATCTTTTACTCACCGAAATGAAACATGAAGAAAACAATAATGAATTTCTCACCGAAAATCGACATATTCTACATCATCTTATGGATCTTCGTCAATCACATATCGAACAATTCAATATGTTTCTCATTCTTCTCATCGTAAGTTTTTTTTTTCAAAAATTTTTTATTCTCAATATGAAAAGACTTTTTCATTAGACTGACATTCTCTACGACATTCCCGATGAATTGTTGGATAACATTCTCGATGTGACACATATCAAAACCATCGGAAGTATTGATCTTACGCATATATTCTCTTCGAGTGAACAGTTGAAGTGTTTGATTGCATCGTTGATTCATGCCGGTGCTCGACTTGATCGAGACGAAAATCATGTAAGATAAAAATTCAATTACTATTCGAAAGAATTCGTTTTTCGTTTAATAGCCTTCGGCTTTGTATGAAAAACTTTTTCATAGTCTTTCAATCGTCATAACCAATCAAATTCGTCAAAATTCATCACCAAATCCAAATCCTATTAATCCATACACAGGATTGTAATTAAGATTCAGTATCATTATTTTTCGATTTCATTTCATTGAAATTCTAGACTTTATGAAGCAAAATCGATGGTTTGTCTTGAAGTCATGCAAGTGTTTATTATGTGTCCAAAATTTTACTCATTAATCGATGATTCTAGTAGATCGATACAAATTTATTTAGTTATTTGATAGAGATGAATTGTTTTTGTTTAATATTTAGATGTACATGCAATTTTTAAACAAGCCTTAGATCGATCACCGGCTTTTTCGAGTATAAAAGATGTTCTACAAGGTTTTAATATGGAAGAAGTAAACAATGAATATTGTTCACAAGAAAATAATCAAATATTGTTTGTTTGTTTTTCCTTTGAAACAGAAAACTCCCGAAGAACAAAAAGAATTGTTATATCCAATTGTTGGTAATATTTTAAAAATGACTATTCGAACATTATCAACAAAACGAATGAAAAAAGCTCCCGATGTGTCAATCGTTGTTATAAATACTGATCCCGAGCCAATCAATCGACAGGCAACTGCTTCGCCTAAACCGTTACCACGGCCAAGTACCAGTCGTTTACCAGGTACATCAACTATTTCTTGTTTTTCATGAAAATCTCACTTCCTCTTTGCGTTAAATAGCAATCGGTGATCGAATTTTAACTGCTCCTCAATGTTTCGGTCGTATTGTTACATTACCCGATGCTGAAATAGCTATGATTCAACTCGATAATGTACTGACTGTTAACGGTTCAATGAGTAGTAATGGTACGTTAACTGATCATACCAGTTATGTTAATATGAATAATTTCGAATGGGATACTCAACATGAATATTGGAGACCAAAGAATGCGTCGGGAGATAAAATAACTTTGCAAATGACAACTGTTCGAAGTGAAACTCCGAAGCTCATGCCGCCCGCTGTGACATCGAGAATAGGACTACCGAAAGTAAAAATATGAATACGAGAGATTTGAAAGAAATCGAGTATGATTAATTACATTTAGACACAAGAATCAACAGAAAAAGAAAAAGGACGAATTACACCAAAGATTTTTGAAATGCGTAAGATATGATGATTTTTTCCGATTTCAAAAAAAGTCGAATTAACTCTCTATTTCAATTCGTATAGATCTACAAAGACCACAGTATGTGTCATGAAAATCTTTATATAGAATTTAGAAAAACAATTTTCTTCTAGTACACCAACTGTTGAAATCCCCCGTGAAATCATTGTGCCACCTCCATCACCACCGCCGCCCATCATACTTCCGATTCAACCCGATTCAATCGATCCTGCGCCTAAATCACCACCACCGTCACCTCCAACAAACGAAAATAGAACCGTCTCAACCGACGAGTAAATTCTTCATTCATAAAAACAACGAATGACTATCAAACTTTTTTTCCTTTAGAATTCTTTTCGAACGTCCAATGTCCGTTCGTATTATCAAACAAAAACAAGAACAACAATCTAAAACTTCATTCAAGACTGAATCAAACGCTCAAGCACCTGTTCTCATCGAATCAATGCTTCTACTCATGCCCGATCAATCTCAATCACCGGTTATCTCCTACGAACAACCACCAACCAATTCTTCGATATTAATCAATCATGACTACGAACCAACACGACACGTTACAATTCAAGAAAATCTAAGTGCAACGAATAGTTCTCGACGTTCGACATCGTCACATCGTGTTCATGTTCCAGTGCATAACGCTACACAATGGTTCAATGGACCAAATCTGCAAAATGAACGAACAGGTCGAATGGAGAAAGTTATTGCTTCATTAGTACGTCGTTCGTATCGACCGTCGACAAGTATTCCCAAAGTCCCAATATTAACATCGCCATCATCAAGAGATCATGCTCATTATAAAGGTAAATTCTTTGTTTAAATTCAAGAATAAACGAATGTTTTATTTCGTTCCTAGGAATTCGACCAGCAAGCTATCAAGATTTTTGTCTTGAAAGTCATCGTATGACGCCAACGCCTCTCTCATTCTCTCGACAATCTCTATCAGCTAAAAGTCGATAGTAAATTCTATGTTTTTGTTTATTGATTTACGTATATACCTTCATTTCTAGTGCACCATCACTTCGTCCTTTCGATTTTACTCGTGCAAATACGATCACTTCACAACTTTATCGTGTTAAATCATTGCTCAATCCTCCTTGTACAACACCTACTTAACTTTAATCTAAATTCGAATGAAAATTGTATTTGTTTTCTACTATTGTATATTTACATTTTGTCTACGGATTCAATCCATTTTCGGTTCTATTCGAACAAATTGCTTGCTTGCTTGCCTTTTTTTTCTTTCCTTTCATTTTCGGTGAAGTTTCATACGCTATGACGATTTTTTTTTCTTTTCGAGATTATAAATAAAATATATACATTCTTTTACTTCCTACTATCTTGATGTCACGTTGGGTAATATTGCGAAATACCGACGTCAGCTCTTTCCTACCAATAAAACCCAACATCGCTTGAGTATATATATGTGTGGTACATCTCGTGCAAAAAAAAACAAACAAAAAAATGCCGTCAGTTGACAATTTCATTACGTGTAAATCTTGTCCTCGAACAATCTTATTCAGATCTGGTGAATGTGCACATTGTTTTTCAAGTTTTTGTTCGGAATGTTTGGTCAAACATCATCATAAAGATGTTAAACATGAATTCGAAGAATTAATCCAGAAAATCGATATGATCTTAGAAAAATTTCGTTATCATGCACATAGTCAAACTGAATGGACGAATCATCTAATGAACGATCAACAGAAATTAAAAAATTTCGTACAAATGATCGATGCATCACCGAAACAATACATTGTTTTCAATATACCCAAATTTCAATGGGTTTTTCATGTACAGCAATTAATCGAAAAAAATGACTATGCAATCCATGAAACTTGTGACGATATTTTATACCCGAAAAAAACTTCTGCTTTTATGTAAGAACTTGATTGTTTATTTTATTTAAGATAAGTAAAAATAGGTTCATTAACCATTGATAATCTCATTCCGACTTCATAAGGACCACAGTAACCATTGAGAATAGGTGCAGCAGGAATACCACGTCTAAAAAACGCAATGTCAATGCTCTTTTGTTTTTTGTTTTCGTTTCGAAATCATACCGAAGCATTCGACATCGATGAACATCGAGACGAAATTGAGCATCTTCAGGATTATTAACTTCGATTGAACTCCATAAACGTTCAGCAACGGCTGATGCACGTGGCCAAAGACGTGATAACGAATTTGTACCATCGACAAATTCAGCCCAGAGTGCAGCTTCACCACCAATCAATCGTTTTCGAGCAGCGTCATCGCCTATCAAACAAAAGAAAATCAATTTCTAAATTTTCGCTCAATCACTTTCTTGTTTTTCTTACCAGTAAAATTAGCAAACAAATCAATACCATACCATTTGAAAAACTCCAAATTCATTACTGAATCTGGTGTATTGTATTTGCCATACTCAATCATATTCAAATAGAATGGTGCTGCAAGAACTGTATCATAACCATCACTTGTAGCTTTTGATAGATGTGTTGACCATGATGGACTGTCGGATACAAGTGACGTGTCTTTCCAAACGACGAGGACTGTATCCATAGGTAATTTCACTCCATCATCCCAAACATCTTGCCAGACCATGGCTTTTCCACCAATCGATTTAACAATATCAATAACTCGACTCGAGTAATGGGTCATTAAATCCGTTGAATTATACATATTATTATCTTTTAAGAATTGTTGTATGAAAGGATTTGACATCCTAGATTATAAATTTAATCGATTATTTCGACTAGATCTTGTTGTTTTTTTCTTACCAACAAGCTGGATAAACTTCATCCATTCCTAAATGAATATATGGTTCGAAACGAAAGACTTGTTTGACTTCGGTTAAAAGTTTTCGCATGAATTCGTACACTTCAGGATTCGTTGGATCGAGAATTTCTCGTGCTGCATGTACGCCATATATTGCCACACGTGGAGTCGAACCATTGTAACAATCAGTGATTAATTCTTCAATACAAAATTTAACAAAATACAAACTCTTAAAAAAACTATCCGTACGAGGAAGAGCTCGACCAAGTGCAGCAACATGGCCAGGTGTATCGAATTCTGGTATTGTACGAATACCACGAAGACGAGCATGTTCAATGATATCTTGAACTTCAGCAGGTGTGTAGATATGAACAGGAGAAAATGCACCCTGAGGAAAAGAAAACAAGGAAATGATTGACATAAATTTTATTTTTTTCACGAACTTTTTCTGTCAATTCAGGAAAGACTTCAGATACAAATGGCCATGATTGATCATCGGTGATATGCCAATGAAAAACATTGAACTTATTATAAGACATTGCATCCTATTCGAAAAAAAAATTTTCATTTTTTTCTTTTCGAGTTTTGTTTTTGCGTACCAAATGTTGTTTAATAAGTGGTACAGGTAAAAAATGCCGAGCCGTATCCAAGAGAATACCACGATATGGAAAACGTGGCCAATCATGAATATGAACTGTTGCATTGATAACAACCTATCACACAAATCATTTTTCTCTTTCATATAAAACAAAAAAAATCGATTTTCATACATAATTATCTTCAGTAATAAAAGCCAATTGAGACAATGTTTCAAGTCCATTCAATGCACCCCAAACGGTTTCAGCAACGATAATTCCAAACGAATCTTCGATTGTTAATTGATCTAAAGAATCATCATTGCGTATCAATTAATTGATTTCATCTTTGTATTCTCTTACATGATTCATCATTTCGTAATTGTGGATAAATGGGACATAATTCCGATGAAACACGAATCAACACTGATGTAAGAACCTGATCGGAATTGTATTGATTTGGACTTTTGAGAAATAATTTCGGTGGAAAAAATAACGGTTTATATCGTTCAATAGCTCGATCAATAATATCACAATCTTGTAAATTCGAATATAAGATGAAAAAATTCGGATCGATAAAAAGTAAATCAGAACTAGCGTTCATATGTTGAGGATGTGGCCATGGTGCATTCGGTGCAGCTGGTTGACCCTTTGATGAATTAAGCAAACAAGAAATACTCTCGAATATGAAATTAATTTTTGTTGTTTTACTCGTAATGGATATTTTGCTTCGATATAATCGATAAACGAATACACCGAACAATGACAAAAAAGTAGAACGAAGAACGAAGCGACAAGTACATATCTATGCGGCATGTTTACAAATCGAAATGATGGATGAGAGGATTTTCTTTTCTCGAGAAAATCATCGATAACACGTCATCACTGTCGTCTGACTAGTCATCATCGTCGAACGAAACAAAGGTGTTAGTCAGACGATCTAACCAGATCAACAGATCGTCGTGAAAAAACGCACAACTCGTCTATATCAGCTTAAGTTTATTGTTTATAATTAAATACGAACATTTACAAGTTTTCAAAAATCACAGACACAACAATAGACTACTTTCGACGATGTTCTTTTTGTTTTTTTGATGTTCAATCAATTAAATGTGTCGAAAACACTTTCGATACGATAAAATTTTTCACAGATTGATAAGAGATACGATCGATCTAAAAATTCAAACTGAAAATCTACCAGTTTTCATGTAAACTATCCTTTCCAAAAAATTCGAAAATAAATCAATTTATCAATCATTGTTTAACATTAAACAATCAAAATTAAGATACAGAGAATACATATATATGAGCAATCACTTGATTGTATACGATATCGAGCAAGTGTAATCCAATTATCTGCTCAATCAAGCGATTCTCTTTCTCTCTCTCTCTCTCTCTCTCTCCTTTTCTATATATATATACATCAAGTTTATTGTTTATTTCATCAACGCATACAATCTCCTACTATCATTTACAATATGGAACGTAAGTATCGCAAAGAAAGACGAAGCTCATCTTATTATTTGATCATTAAACTAGGTCGTTCATCAAACGCAATGTTTATCAGTGAAATACCTGTTAGTTACAATTCAACACGAAATCAAAACGAAAAATCAATTCATTGGATTGATAATTTAACTGCTCAAACGACAGTTCGTGATGTCATTCTTTCGATAATACCAGCATGTGATCCCAATGAATATTCGTTTTACATTTCAACGGATCGAAAAAAACGAATTCTTAAATCGAAATCACGTATTTATAAAATTGTCGCAAAAATCAATCAACAAAAATCATCACAACGATTACTTTTTGAAATACGTCGAAAGAAACACGTCCGATTTGCCGATGAAATTCTTGTCAAAGAATTTATACCTGATGAAAAACTTTCGTTAGATAATCGATTGGAAATAATAAAAGAAAATTTTCAAAAACATGTCTCGCAACAACAAGCAACTCATTCGAAACGATCATCGTTGAAAGTTTTGAATCGAAATGTAACCTGTTCTACAACGGCAGCAAACGTTATTCCAATGAAGAAAATTGTCTTAGAAACACTTGTGTAAAATTATTTGCGTTCGTTGTTTTATTTTTAATTTTTTTTTGCATTTATATATAAATAAAAAAATCAATAATGAAATGAAACCTTATCTTGTTTGATCAGTTTTTTATTTATAAATATGTTAATCAAGGTTGAATAAGTAAAAAATTGATTTTGACAATTAAATTATTAGACAACCAACGAACAAAGATGTTTGCATATGTCAGTCAGAATAATGACAATGATTTTTTTCTGCTGTGTTGAATATTGTCAATGACGTAAAACTGATAGCAAACAGTAGAAAGAAGAAAAAAAATCGTGTTCTGTCTGCTCGCTCTCTGTTTTATTCTCTGTTCTCGTTTGCATTCGTCATTTACGATCATTTGTGGCAGCAGCAGGCATCGACGCCCTGCCTGTTCTATCGCCCCCTAATATATCATACGTATTTATACATACGTACATTTAGCAGAAGAACTGCTGACGATACACGAAGAAAAATGAGTACGGAAGTTAATTCAATGGAGAATTTAATACATATGCCAATTCAAGAGAATGTTATCAAGTAAAATGAAATCGAAGAAGATAAAAACTATCGTTGATCGATATGCCTATTTTTTGTAGACGGTATGGGAAATATACGAAGAAGGTTAATGGGGAGCTTGTTAAAGGTAATAATGGATGTAAATGATGGAGACATCGATATGAGATTCCTTCTGATTATTATTCTAGTCATTTATGATTGGTTCGAACGAGAAACTAATGATGAAGATAAATATCACGGACATCAGTACAAACTCGGTTTAACAAAACAACAATACGATCAAATGAAATCAATGGTTTCACCATTAGGCAAGATGATTTTTGTTCGGTTTGATTCGATCGTTTTTGTTTTCGTTCAGGTCCGTATGGTGATCCGTTACCATTTGATCAATTTTGCGATATTCTAATTCCTCTTATAACTGGTGGTCAAAGTGATCAACATGATGATTATTCGATGTGGTTAGCATTTCGTTCGTTCGATAAAAATCATGATGATTATATTCAAGCTGATGAATTAGAAAATCTTATGTTTATCATTGGTAAATCAGTTAGTCGAGAACGTATTCGATATTTTATCGATAAAGCTGATTGGGATCGAAATGGTCAATTAGATTATAATGAATTTCGTGAATTTATCGTACGTGGTTATGCACGTGAACTTTTAATGTTAGATATAACAAAAGAAATTATTTATTCACATGATCAAATGCAAATACCTGAAAATATGACTTGATAATTTAAAGATTCGTACTAGTTTTTGTGTAATCAAATACTGAAGACGTTGGTGCATCATTTCGACTGTATAAACTACGATTTCCCGTTGCTGTTAATGAAATTGTATTGCCTAATAAATTCTCTTGTGTAGATGCTTTTTCAGGTCGTTGATAATTTTTCCATAGATTGGTTAGAAGATTACTTGTAACATCATCGCCAACATTTGAATGTATTAAACGAAGAATAAAAAAGCCGTCATGTTGCAAATAATCGTAGATAAATGCATTCATACTTGTTCGTACAGTTGACATACTCTGTTGTAAATGTATACGTTGCGTAAAAAATGAATGACGAAGACGAGAAAAAAATAGAAAAATTAACCAAGAAAAAAAATCATAAATTGTTATAATAAGAATTATATTCATCCAAAGATATAGAACAGTAAATATCTGTTCGTTATAAACATTAATTGTCAAAACACCTAGTCAAAAAAAAAGGATTTTGTTCGATGATACAAACATAGATCGATGTTTACTTACATTGAACAGTATATTTATGTCCTTCGTCACTGTTCGGTTCGATGATTCGGAAATCACACATACTGATCTTAGGAAAATATTTTGACAATGGATTTGTTCGTAAAAGTCGGCCTGTAAAAATCTTTTGATAATCTTGAATTGTATCATCAATCGTCCATTTTTGTTCGAGTAAAACTCGAATAGCATAGAGTTGAACTAACGTATTAACAATCGAGAGAAATTTAATGAATAAATAAAGTAGAAATAGATAAGCACTAAATGAATTTGTCGAACCAAGAAAACAACGAAGTAAACTTTGAATATATGCACTCATTCGACTATTTTCTTGTTTGATTTTCTTTCGAGGATCGTTTACATATTGATGAATGACAGAAACAAGATAGTTCATTATTGATTTATGTTTATGAAAACGTTTGACAGTTTTTAAACTATGTGCAGCATCCATAAGATTTCGTACATCGATGCCACTATGCCGACTAAATGAACGCCAACATAAACGTGGAATTAAATAGAGTAAAGCTTGAATTAATAAAATAAATGGAACGAATTGATAATAACGTAGAACATAACGTTTTTCATTTGCTCGTTTCATATTTGGTTCACTGATATTGATATGATAGGTCTAATTACGTATAGGAAAAAAACAGAAACAGATGTATTTTGTCCTTTTTGTTATTTCTTTAAATTGTTTTACATTATGAATCCAACAATAGTTTGAAACATAGATCTCGTAATTTCGAGTGAAAATTGCCGGTACCCAACTAAATAACAAAAAAAACAAGAACATCAATGAAACAAAACGAAAACTTCCGTTTAGTTTACCATTGTATATGATCATTGGAAAACTGTTTACTTGCGATAACAATCGAGAAAAATACTAATAAACCAACGGTATATTTATAATTCAATCGATCGACGAAATTATCATCACGACGAATACCGAAATAGCTGATTTGTGGTATACGATTGAATGCATTCAATAAATCCATGTCTTTTCTTGTTGGTTAAGATTAATTAACTGTTAGTTGATGTTCGTTTAGACGTCTTTTATCGAATAAACTAATCACACACACGTATACACATACTAGATAAAGAAAAAAGAAACAGAGACAGGAATAAAAATTAATCATTTTGCAAATTGTGTTGAAAGGAGAAGAGAGAAACAAAAAATCACTTTTCTATGTCGATTGACTATTTCTTTTACCGAACTAACTCAACATCGATAAACTAGAAAGATTGTTTGTGTTATTTGCCTTTAAGCATCGATAGGGAACGGGCAGAAGAACATATCTATACATACATATACATAGAGAGAGAGAGAGAGATGTATAATGTACTATTTTCTTAGTGTTCTGTTTCTCTGTCTCATTCTCATTTACTGCATCAGTAGAACTGTCTCTCATACACATCAAACAGATAAATAAATCCATCTGTACAGTATCATCAATGATAGACTTTCTTTCCTTGTGAATAGACATAAGTGAAAGCAACTTATCATAAATACATGTGCCTTGTTTTCTTTTTAGCTTTTTCTGTTTCTTGTTATTTAGATGATCTATGATTGGCATGTGGAGTGAAAGCAAGAATAGAGAGAGAGAATGCTTTATTTGGAGAGAGTAAGAAAGAAAAAAGAAAGAAAGACAGACATAAGAATCGAGGATTAATTAATAAAGAGGATTTCTTTAGTCGAAATAAGTGTGCTTTATTTATGTATGTAGCCGTAAGCATTAGTTGTACGTCCATTTCTTTTCGCTGGCAGAATCATGTCAGCAGTTTGTGTTGGAATATAAACTGACATGTAAGATCCTGATGGCATTTCTGCTTGGCGTTTCGATGATCGACGACGTTGTTGCGGAGCATTCTATGCAACAGACAACAATTTACTTAAACGAACTAATTAAATCTTGAAATACCGCATTCGCTATCGCTCGATGCGCAATATATGCAGCACCAAGACCAACTGCAACAACTCCTGCACCTATAGCACCCGCAGCTATGTTGGTTTGTCGCTATAAAACAACAACAACAACAACACTATTCACTTTGACTAAACGCAGCGAACTTACTCCCATCGTATATGATATTCAAATGTGTATATGCATGCGTATATCGAGAAAGACAGGCATGACATATGTAATTAAGACACGCAATTACTTATTTTTGTATTTATAACCATAGGTAATATATTTTAATATGAGAAAGAAAAACGCATTTGTACATGAAGACAAAAAAGAAAGAAAAATCTTGTCTATTTTTGATCTAGTGGTTCGTATGATTCATGTCAATAAATAAATAAATAAAAAAAGAAAGAAAAATCAGCGAAAATTTTGTCAATTTCAAAATCTACAAATGTGTGTGTGTATGTGTAAAGAGAAAGTTTTATTTGAATATTCATCTGGATAGTAATTGTTTAGATTTCTAAATTAGAAAAACGTACGACTTTCACAGAATTCACCGGTACGATCAGATGGACAAAGACATTTCGATGTCGAACCAACTAAAACACAGGTACCACCTGATTGACAATCGAGTGAACAATCAGCATTTGATAATGATCGATGAACTTTACAAAAAAAGATCGCTGTCAGACAAAACAAAATCAATCAAAATCCATAGACTTACTTCGTTCACATAAAACACCGGATGTACCCTTTTGACAAACACATTGCGAGCCAATGCTTGTTGTGATACATTTACCATTATTCATACATGGATTTGTTGGTTGACATGATTTCGGTCGATTGACTAATCAAAATAAAAAACAAATTAATATTTCAATTTCAAAGGCAATTTCTCTTTACCGTATTGACATTGTGATCCATAATATTCATCTGAACATGAACATCGAGCTTGACCACCATTAAGTTCATCGATATAACATTGACCACCATTTAAACATGTTTCATTACATGTTTGTTTGGTTAACGATCGACGAAGTCGTTGGTATTGACAATAGTATCCTTGATAACCATCAGGACACCAGCATCGTGCAGCATTATTTTGTACGGCACAACCACCCATATTTTGACTGAAATTAAACGAAAGATTGTTGTGTTTTTTTTTCGATGAACAAAATAAAATCTCACCATGGATTTGGTGTGCATGGATTTACCACGACGATCGTTGGACATGGAATCACAATACATGCACAATTACCACCACATGGTGCACGTGTAGCAATGCTCGTTGTTGTTGATGGTGTTGTACTAATGACTTGAAAATGATAAGAAAAAGAAACAATACGACTCATCGATTAGAGACATATGGTCAAAAAATTATCTACTTTGTTGACAATTGGGTCCTGTATATGGGTATGAACAAGAACAAATGTAACCAGTTGTTGTCTGTGTACATAGACCATTATTAGCACATGGATTTGGATTGCAATAGTTACGATTTTCACATCGACTGCCATAGTAACCATTTGGACATTGACAGAGATAAGCTAGAACAACGAGACGATGATTTTTCTTTTTTGATACAAATTCAACATACAATTGCCTGTTGGAATACATGTAGCACCATTTTGACAAGCGGATTGAGCACATGGATTGTATGGTGTCGTTGTTGTAATAAGATTTTGACAACAATATCCGTTGTGTGTTGGTGGACATTGACAGTAGAATGAATTGCCTGTTGGAATGCACGTACCACCGTTTAGACAAGGTGATTGAGCACATGGATTGTATGGTGTTGTTGTTGTTATGAGATTTTGACAACAGTATCCGTTGTGTGTTGGTGGGCATTGACAATAGAATGATGAACCTTGTGCAACACATGTGCCACCATTTAGACATGGATTTGGTTGGCAAGGATTGACAGCTAATTAATGAAAAAGTTGATAGCTTTTTTTAAATTAATTAGAAAATAAATACCTGGTGCTTCACAAAGATTGCCAGTGAATGCTGGAGGACAATTACAAGTAAATCCCTGACTGGCAGGAACACATTGGCCACCATTGAGACCTATGATGTAAGAAAACAAGTTTGTCTTTGACTATCTAATTTCATCAACGAACTTACATGGATTCGATGCACAAGGATTTCGTGGTTGAACTGTAAATCAATCGAAATTTTCTTTTCGCGTAAAACAAAATCAAAACATACTAGTTGTTGGTTGTGTTGCCGGTGGGCATACGATTACTCCACAGAGACATTGAATTGTATTGACTACAATACCGCAAGTACCAGTGTTACAGAATGAACATCGGTATTGTTTAGGTGTAACTATTTGTCCAAGTGCACGTGCTTCGGCAAATGTTCGACCAATCGAAATGTTATTAAGAGCATTTTCATCGGCATCAAAAATGACTGTATCATCGTTTTTACCATCTAATTAATAGATTTGATAGAATTAATTCAACGAAAAGAAAAAACAAACAAACCGAGTCTACGTTGTTGTTTAGCTCGTTGACATGTTTCGATTTCTTCAGTCCAAACGCATGTTTTAAGTGAATCTTCCCAAGCTGTGCCCGATGGACAAGTGAAACGAACACGAATATCTCCGAAACATCGAACAAATTTTGTACAACTGCCTTCATCAGCAGCGAAATCTTCGCATTGTTCTTAAAAAAAAATTTCAAACGAACAGTAATTCATTGATTGTATTTCCAATTTGTTCACTTACTTTGACCAAGAACAGCAAAAATCAATGTAGTAAATGTAAGAAAAATCATCGAACGAGTTGAAACTCGCATCTTGATTGTTTGTCTGTTTGAAAGAAGAAATTAAATGACAACTTCAGAACGAATACAGGCCTTTTATAAGGATCAAAAACAAAGTGTATGACTTTATGATAATCTAATCAATGCGGGGTAGTGATATTATGATTATTATTATTTTTTTGTTAGTCAGGTATTTGTACGCTTAGATGTTAAGACCAACAGTCTCTCATCCCCCGCTGACGAAAATCGAGCTGATCTTCTCGTTGTCTTTCACATTTGTGGTTGAATTTTTAATCAGAATTCGTAGGCGAATCAATCTAATCTTATTGTTGTCTATTTTGATGTTTTCATAGTTGTAAATAAAAGTAAAGTATAAAGATGAGGGACGAATATACAGGTCGCTTGATGATATTTAATAAAAGATTCATCGATAATCCTTTCTTCTTATCGATGTAAAAGTAAAAGACGAAACATAAATCATTTCGTTATAAAAAAAACAAAAGCATTTCTTTTCTCGATATACGCCATTAACTGCTATTGACTTTATCAAAGTTCCGTTTTTTTTGTTCGAAATATGTGCTGGAACTTGGATAACTAAGAATATTCTTTAAAACGAATGAATGAAATAACTTTGACAACACTGCCGTCTTTTATGCCGATTTATTACAGGATACAAAGACGATAGAATAACTCAAAAATAAAAAGTTACTCGAGATCGACATTGTAATTATCGTTGGAAGATGCTTATTTTCTTTTGCTACCATAGCTGGTTATTTTCCGAGGTGAAACTCGTAAATTAATGAGTTTTTCTCCTTGACAAAATTATTCATCACTTGATTTCGACATGAATTAGCCTTTATTTTTCTTTTTAGTATTCATCAGAATCGATAATCAATACGCATGATTGATTTGATTTGACATCTAATCAATAGTATTTCTTTTTTTTTTGTATTGAAGTACGGAAACGACATGTATTGTTCGGTTAATCGTAAATACATATGTTTAATTATAGAGCCGGTAGACACTTCTCTATTTAAGTTATGATGTTGATGATTGTAAAAAAAACGAGAGAGAAAAAAAATTCTTTTCATCTTCTATCAATGACATTGCCAGAACGGAAAACGAGGTTTTAGAAGAAGCATTACAATTGCTACTCTAAAATTCTTTTCGTGTTGTTTTCTTTTTTATATTCAATGAGAGCATGCTTGTCGAGCAACCCTGCGCATTCTTTTGTCAACGATGGCAGCGGGCGCAACATATATATATATATATACGCGATAAAAAAAAAGAAAAAAAATGGAGAAGAGACAGTCGAGCGAGAAGAGAGTAAAAAGAAAGATAATTCAAAAAGGCACACTCGTATCACAAGGACAGAAGATGAATAATGGCCATTGATGTCTTTCATTCTTCTTCCTATAGGTTCTCGTCAAAGGTGTTGATGTGCATTGGCCTGCTAGCTAAGCGAGTGTCACTTGATGTTCAAGTATCTAACAGTTTATTGAATATGATAGATAAGAAGGTAAGAAATGCCCGAAGCTATCATCGTTTCTTTTTTTTCTCCAAGAGATTTACCGATCTCTCTTCATCGCGTTTTTTATTGCATCAATGCACACGCACGCACAGGAAATTTGCTACTATGATGATCTACTCTGCTTTTTTTTCTGTCTCTATCTCTCTTTTTCTGCTGTGCAATTGAAGGGCATGTGTGTGCGTATACAAGGTCTAAGTAATGACGAGCCTCATCTAATCTTGTGTATGCGTACCCCTGAGATTGTAAATGAATATTATCGATTATTTCTTCTTTTTTCCGTTTTTTTTTATTATCTGCCGTTAAACAATTAACTGAAATTGGCTGCCGTATTGTTTTTTCTTATTCATGCAGATTACGAGACGAGTCGAAGATGTTCATAGAAGAATGCTTATTAGATTTGTTAACTCAAGTCGGGGCCGGACAGTAATCATTCAAGCAAATGAAATCGAAACCAAATCGATGAACAACCTAATTGAACGCCATACGAGAAGATAGAGGAAGCAAAAGATGTAATATGACATTTTTGACAGAAGTTCACCCATCATCATCAATGTCATCAATCGATACGGGTATAACTATGAGATGTGTTTACCCAAAAAATAATGTTAAAGCTTGTAGGATATATAGAAATATATAGAAACAGCTAGTACACATCCTGATTAGATCGGAGAGAGAGAGAGAGAGAGAAAGAAAAAATGTTCGGATATGTAATCATTTATTTCTCCCGATCAAAAGAAGAACTCGTAGTAAGTAAGCAGGATCATTATCTCCGTTGTACAGTTACAAACCAATATGTCGACAACTGCTGTTTAGCTTATAGTAATACTCTCAGTCAACTATAGAAAAAGACGACGACGAAGAAGAAGAAAAAAGAAAGAGAGAACCGACAAACGATAAAGAGAAAAAAACGAAGAAAAAGAAAAAGAAGGAAATCATTCTGTCTTATTCTTTCTTCTTTGTTGAGCATCTCAATTACATCATGACAAAAGAAGACGACGAAGAAGAAAAAAAAAGAAAACAGATGAATTCTATTTGAAAGCAACAAGAAAAGAAGAATTAGGCTGTATTAGACTTTGCTTTTAGATACATTTGTTTGAATAAGCGCACATCATGATACCATCGGACGGACACAAATGTGATCATGGTAGTCAAACTTTAAAATGGTCACAATTATGCGACGGTAAATTCGATTGTCAAGATCGATCCGATGAAGAAGGACAATTCTGTAGTATGTGACAAAGAAAACGAGCGTAGTTTTTGTTTGAATATTTATTTCTTTACTAGAACAATGTATTAACAATTTATATTCTTGTCTACCGAGCGATCCTATCCGTTGTGATTTAGCTTGTAATGAATTAAACTATGTACCTTGTCGAATGATTCAAGACCGTCGAGCCTGTCAAAATCTTCGAATGAATCGTAAGATTTATTTTTATGAAGGAAAACAAAATATTTCGATTCTATTTAAAGATCATTTCTATTCGCCTTATCAATTACTTAAAGATGTAAATTTCTATATCGGTAATATTAATTTGATTTTTTTCGATTGATTTGTTACTTCTCTCGTTTTCTTCTCTCTAGCTGTTGCAATAGCAACAATTGTTATTCTTCTTTTTCTAACCGGTATTGTCATACTAATCAAATATTTAATTCGTACACATCGACAACGTTCATTCAAATCTTTAGCTCAAGTACAAATTGTTGTATGTCTTCTATTTATTTATATTCCTAATTTATTCTAGTTGTCACAACTTCCCAATGCTCCACCTCCTCCACAGTCTTATCTAACGACTGACAGAGACACATTATCTAGTCATATCTATGAACAATGTTACGAACCGCCACCATATGAATTAGCTCGTAAATATCCGATGACAAGGACACATTATGAACACGCTTTATAACAGCAGAGTTAGTTTTCTTTTTTTGTGGTTTTTTTTTCTATTAAACTATGAGATTGTAAAAAAACAAACAAACAAACACACACAAAAAACATTTCAATCAATGAATTCTTTTTCATCGGTTCCTGTAAATATTCGAATGGCATGAATATTTGGCAATTGGTTTTTCAATGCATCGGATACTAAACGATGTTGATTAACAGTTCTCATCTTGGCGAATTCATCAGTTACAACAACAACTTCATAACTAGCACCACAACCAGCTAGAAAACAGAGAAATCAACATCGGTCTTATTCATGAAATTATATTTACACGAAGTATCTTTCACATTAACTAATTTCGCCTGAGTAAAACGATTTTTTAAAATATCAGTTAGTTTTCTTTCGCCATCAGTCTGCGCTGCTGATGAAGATGCTAAACGAATATTCGTTCCTATTATCTGTTGAATAATTCGTCTCGTAAACATAATCTACAATCATAGGAGACACAATTTTTTGCCCGAAAAGAAAAAAACAACAAGCAAAACGTGAAATTTTATTTAACATACATATATATATATAAATAGAGGGAAAAAACCGCTGACTAACAAGCAAAAACAACGACTGATTTCCTTAAAGTATATATTCGCGTTTTTTTTGTCTATACAAAGTTACACAAACAAATCGACGAAGAAAAAAAATAAGATTCGCAGGTTGAATTACTATTTGCTCCTGTATGTGTGTTTTGAAGGTTTATAATTTTGTTACTTGAACAATCGCTGGTGGTGGATTTGATGGTGTCGAATGATTTTGCAGTTGAATTTTACTTGATAATCGTCCAAAACGTAAATCAACGCATAATTCTTCGATACGTTCGCTTTCATTTTCGATATTTCGTTTGATAGCTTCGATTTTTGTCTGAAGAAAAAAAAACAAATTTTACATATCGAAAAGACAAACAAACAAATCATTTACCTCTAATTGATTATTCTGTTTGATTGTATTCAATAATTCTTGTAGAATATCGACTGTTTGATTCGATTGTAGATCATTATCCGATGTTAAATTCGGTGTTTCGAATGATTTATCATTGATTTGTTGTTCAAGTTTAGCGAAATGTTCTTTTTCATTCATAAATGAATTGTAAATTGTTTTTACTAGAAGAAGAAAATGAGATTTCATTCGAATTCAAATGAAAGACAGTTTTACATTGTGCGAGAAGTCGTGCTTCGATGATTTTTTCCTTGAGAAATTCTTCGTGTTCTTTGTTTTGAATCGAATGAGTTTCGACTAGTTTTCGAATTTGTTCGATTAATTCATCGTCATCGGTTTCGACACCGCTTCGTTCACGTTGTCGAACAGGTTTCGGACTGAATGTTGTTTTCGACGAGTCGTCGTTCGTCGTTGGTACTGACTGAGTTTTGCTTGAATCCTCGCGTTTATTAACAATCAAAATAACTTCTTGTGGATGCGCGGGTGTCGAAATCGATGCATCCGCCGTTGTCGATTCGGATTGTTCGAGAAATGACGAGAGACGTGTTTGTTGTAATCGACGTGTTTCTTGTTTGATCTTGCGTTTCAATGCTGTGACGAGTCTTTGTTGTGCCCAGAGTTGTTCTTCTTTTTCTTTGTCAACATTCGTCGGTGTTGTCGTGCCGTATGTTGATGAAACAGGTTGAGATTGTTGCATTTCTTCATGCATTTTATTCAATAAACTTTCTTGTTTATTTAATTCAGCTTCTAATTCTCTAGATAAAACGAACGAATTCAAGCAAATCGATTTTTTTAGATTTCGTTACTCGATTGTCTCGGAATGAAGTGACGAACGCGAGAGATTTTTCATCAAAGTCACCCTGAGAAAGACGAAAACAATGAAGATTTTTTTTTCTGACAAAATGCTCGACATACTGCGTTGCTGTTGGTCGTTCGAAAAGATCCGTTGCATGTTGAACAAGATATTTGACAGTTCGTTCTTTGCTCTTAATCAATTGCGCAATTGTCATCGGAATAAATGATGATTCATTGGTTTTCGATGAGGTTTGCGTTGGTGAAATTGTATTCGATCGATGAATAATATCGTGCATATGAAGAAAGAGAAGACGAATTGTATCGCGATTGGATTTCGGAATTTTCTGAATGATATTTCGAAGATCATTGAAACGATTTGTGTCATTGCCAGGATCGTTTATGATTTTGAACATTGCACTGCTATTTTCCGTTGGAATTAATTGTTCAGGTAGTTCTTTGAGAAAACGTTTGAGAAGACTGACAGCAAACGAAGGAGTCAACGGTTGTTTGAGAGCATTTTCAAGATCAGCTGGCTGTTTGATTTTAACTGCCTCTTGACGATAGACATTGTCGTGTGAATGAGCTATTTATTGAATGAAGAAATGAATAAATAAACGAACGAAATTTTTGGAATCAAACCTTGCTCAATTATGTTAATACATTCGACTAGAAAACGTGGAACAGATAGTTCATTATTCGGCAATGGATTGTGTTTCACAGCTTCGTCTAATGATAAACCCATAATTCGTCGTAATTGTTCAACGAGAGCAGCTGTACAAGCGATACTGTCTCGATTAGCTTTCGATTTTCGTTTCTCATCTTTCAAACCTAAATATTCATTCGATTTTTTGAATTGCAAAGAGAAATTCTCTGTCTTTTTTTACTCGATCGTCTTTCTTTCTGTTCCGATGTAACTTTTGTTTTGGTTTTGATTAATTTAAAACCATTCTTCTTCTTCGGTCGCAATAAACTTTTAAAATCCTGTGCAGTTGTTAATGATTCTTCATTGACTTCATTGTTAATCAGCAATGAACTACTTTTTTCTTTCGAGATCGCATGTGTTTTACTTGAAAATAACTTTCGTTTACGATCACGTTCATCATCGCCTAAACATTTTTTTTTCGAATTCATTCGATTAAAACAAATAGAAATTTCAATGATCTACCTTCAACTGGATCGCGATCATCTGATAATGTACTCATTTCTAGTTTTGTTGCTATTCTTCTGGTAAATGTCGAACTTAAATGGATATAAAACAAAAAATATGTCTCTCTGTCAGATAGCGCTACTTGCTTAGTTAAAAGAAAAACTTGTTATTATTTCGACAAACATCCAATAGGCAACGGTGTCGCTTTAGCTAAATTTTAACGAAGAAAATTTGTGTTCGAAGAAATTTTTTCTTGAAAAAAAATCGAAAAAAAATGATTTTTTTCTCATAATTTTAATTGACGAAAATATTCGACGAGAAAAAAAGGACAAGATGGACGAATCGAATGGTTTTTCAATTGGTCGATTTCATATTAGTTTCTTGTTGTAGTTAAATGTCCATGTTTTGTTTTTTTTCCTACGATGAGATGAAAACTAAAGTTAATGATCGTTTGTTATTAATTATAATTTCTCGTTGTTTTTTTTAGATTTAGTTTTGATAGAACAAAATGGCAGCACGTGGTTCAGCGCGTAATTCACGTTTAAATAAAAAAACAAAAAAAAACAAACTACGTGGTATGTAAAACGACGAAGATTCGTCGATGTTCAATTCTTTATTTTTCTTCTTAAGGTAACGTTTCACACGGTCACGGTCGTGTTGGTAAACACCGTAAACATCCAGGTGGTCGTGGTAACGCTGGTGGTCTTCATCATCATCGAACACTTTTCGATAAATACCATCCAGGTTATTTCGGTAAAGTTGGTCAACGAGAATTTCACAAACTTAAAAATCGTCGATGGTGTCCATCTGTTAATCTCGATCGTTTATGGTCGTTATTGACTCAACGTACACAAGGCAAATATACTGAAGGCGAATCAACCGTTGCACCTGTTATTAATGTTGTACGATCAGGTTATTTTAAGGTCTTAGGCAAAGGTGTTCTACCTAAACAACCATTGATTGTCAAGGCTAAATTCTTCTCAAGACGTGCAGAAGAAAAAATCAAAGCTGCCGGCGGTGCTTGTGTATTAGTTGCATGAGACAGTTTTTTTCCCTAACATCGAATTCTTGTCTCAATTAAAAGAAAAAAAATAAATGATTATCAACAGTTATCATTACAAATTCTTGTTATTTTACTTCATCTTGATAAAACAGCTGTGTTTAGTCGATCTAATCGAATTGAATCACAATTAGAAGTACAAGAAAAACTTCTGTCTCAACGGAAATGAAAAGAAGAGATAAATAGAAAACTTATTTTCAGCATTTTGAATTGTCTAATTATTTAAATAATTAGATGGCAAATTTACTAACATAGTTATAATTATTCTTTTCAAATCATGAATAGAATGTTCTCGACGAATGAGTTCTACAACTAATGATAAAAGAAGAAGAAAAAAAATGTTTTATTGTAATAATAGAAAAAACAAACAAACAAACGAAGACGAACACAACAAGATTCGATAGATTCTTTGTTTGGTTTTTTCTTAAAATAATAATAACAAAAATATAGTAAAACAGAAAACAAGATTAATTTCATCGACCAACAAACAGCTGACTTTATCACACGAGTAGTAAAACAAATACTGAAATTTCGACAAAGAGGGATCAGTGTGTGCCATGATAGTTACTATTGTTAGAGAGAAGGAAAAAACAAGTCGAATTGGTATAATATATTTAAATATGTTTGAACTAATGAAGAAAAGCAAACAGCTCGAGGAACATTTAGACGCGTCCAAGCGTATATATGAACTAAATCAATTGTTTTCAAATGACTTCATGGATATTTTCTTTTTATTCATTTGAGATTTTATAACGTTTATGTATTGATGTTGATGATGATGATGATCTTTGCCCGTTAATATATCGACCGACTAGAGATTTCGTCGGCGATTGTTGACTATAATCAGGCTTATCAGAAGATTTCGTTGATAGATACTTTCGTTGTTCAGTCACAGCTAATATGAGATCACCGCATTCTAATTGACGACATTTAAGGCCGCATTGACGATGTGTCTGTTCGGGAGATACCGACGACCAACATGAATATTGATAGACAAAAAATGGCATCTCTTGAACAACATAATACGATATCTAACAATTAAGATTGAAAGAAAAACAAGAAACAGAATAGATAAAAAATAATTTACTGTTCTCTCGAGTTCATTTAGATAAAAGCGTAGTTCAACTTTTCCTGTTGATTTATCAACACAGCCAATGTAATCAATCCGTGCGAATAGACTGGAAAAAAACAGTATGATGTCTTTTTTGTTGTTTTTTTTTATAAAAAAAAATTATTTACCTTGAATAATGTGAACTCAACTTTGCACTATCAAGAAAATCTTTGGCCGTTATCTGTTGAATACTTTTCGATTCACCTGTATCTAAATGGACTAATGTTTCATGATGAAATTTGCCTAGAGGATATTGTTCATCAGTTTGTTGTGATGACAATGATTTGTCTTGTAAACGTGGCTGATTCGATACTGTTTTATCTGACAAAGAATTCGTCTTATATGACGCTACTGCTGCTGCCTTTGTTGTTGGTGTTGGTTGTGGTGTTGGTAGTGACGATAATGACGATGATGAGGTTAAAAATTGATGATAATTCCAAGAACGAACTAAGTCCATGTAATGTGGCGATGATGATGATGAACGAGAAACAAGATTCGGATAGAAATCCGATGCAATTGAATTCGCATTCGAATAGCCAAGAGCGAATTGTGATGGTGAAACAGACATTTCACAAGAAGAAGTGCTTCGTGATGGATACATTTGCTTTTGAATTTCGAAATCTATTTGCTTTTTATTTATCCAATCAATTGATTTTGTTCAGTTTGAATACTAATGAAAAAAAAATAAAAGAAAAAAAAGATTTGTATGTATTCACTTGATGATTTGTAGTAGATATAATGATTGACAAGTAAATCGTCAATAATAAAGAGAAAAAACAAAACAAAATAAATAAAAAAACAACACGGAGAATAAGATATGATTATGTCGAAGTCATGTAATATAATTAGTTTCTTTGTTTTTAAATCACTGAACCGTTTGATTTAATTGACTGGGGATTGAGGATATTCATTGAGAGAAAATATTTTCGTTTTCGTCTTTTATTTACAGAAATCAATCGAAATTTTAAAAAAAAAGAGGTCAACGAAAATTCATTGAAATCTATGTCAAAGTAAATTACCATCATAAATAAACTCAACTTTTTTTTCTTCTTCTCTTTATTGATTTAAGCATAAATTGACTTCATAATTTCTATATCCAGCTGTTTTCTCATATCCCTGGATAAAAACTCAAAAATAAACAAGAACAATGCATTGGAAGAATTCATTTACTCGAAAAAAGATAACAATCATGCGAATAGTATCTATCAATCTTTTCATCCCTCGACCCACTCACCTAAGATTCTTTGACATTTGTTTGTTACTCGTAATAATACTGACGATGGCAATTCATCGTTATATAAAGCAAGAAAAAAAAAGAAAACGGAGGAAAAGGCCGTCAATATTGTCGTCACTACCGCAACTATCTACCCGTAATATTTTCTCGTTTTTTCTTCGTGCTTACTCTATCGCTCTCTCTCTCTCTCGCGTTCTTGTTTCTCATGTTTTTTCTTGCCGTATTATTTTACGAAACCCAAAAAAAGAAACGATGTACGAACACACACTTTGCCCTTCTTCTGTTCTCTTTTCTTGTTTCACATTGGCCAATGTAAAGTCTATAGAAGTTTCGAAGTACTTGAGCAGAGCAAAGGAAGGAAAACATCAGCTGCAAAACACATGAGAACAACGTAACAGAAACAAATAAAATAATACGAAGGAAAGAAGAGAAAAAAATAGAAAGAGAATACGAGCTGTGCAAATTTATTAAAAATTAAAAAAAAAAAGAAGAAGAACGATGAGAAAATTTATGATTCTTAATCAGGTAAAAGTTCGGCTGCATCATCGTTTTCATCGAACAGATTTTTGGTTGATTCTTTTCGACGTATAGCTGTTTTTGGTCGATCGTCAACCATTTCTCGTGGAAGTGGATCAGCATAAGGCTGCATTGTAATTGGTTCTAAATATATATATATATATATATATATAAAAGAAAGAAAATCTTTGATCGACAAGATAAAAGAAACGAACCTTGTTGAGAAAAGACGCCTTCAGTATGTTCTAAATCGATTTGTGAACGTTTACGACCGCTCAATTGACGATTATCATCACTTTTAAATTGTGATACTAGAGATCAAAACAAGGGACTAAATTTGAGAATATGTCATCAATAGATTTGTTTACCATCATGCTCAGCTTGAGAAATCTTTCGACCTTTAATAATATTTCTGCTTTTATCGGCACTTGTTTGACGCTAGAATTTGACATTTTATTTTCTCAAGACTAATATTAACAAAAATAAACTATACTTGTAGCTGAATTTCTTTCATTTTGTTGACTTTCTTCAATTCATTTTCATATGTTTCTCGTTCAGGTAAACCAAGATCCGTAGTAATTTTAACCAGAAATTGTAAACCTAGATAAGTCAATAAAACAATACTTTTTTTATATTTATTTTTGCTCTTTTTTTTAGTACATTGGCTGAAAAACAAAGCTCGTTTAATTAATATCAAATGTCAAAAATACCAAGGTCGCAAAAATAATAATAAATCTATCTACTAACCATTGTGAGCATATAAAAGAACATGTATTCATGAGATTTATGTCAAATATTATTCGGATATATGATAATATGTGACATAGACGATAGCATAAATGTATTTATATTATGTTTCTGTTAAAAACATAATTCATGCCCTAGACTCCTCACACTCATTGGTTAATATCTAAATATAGATATGGAAAATGCTTGTTTTTAATTTAATTGAAAGGAAAACCTATTATTTATTTCTCTCAGTCTATTGAAAATGATATTTTCTACTCTAGATAAAACTTATTCTTGCACTTTTTTCCTAATTAAAATACGACTACGAAACAAGACCTGCGTTATTAATACATTGCACTTAGGTCAAGTGAAATGAAATTCTTACAATCAACATTATCGGGAAAATGTTGATGAATCCATTTGTATTTTTCTAAAGCAGCTTGATAATCTCCGCCACGACGATAACAGGAAGCAACCATCAAATGCCACTTGATTTCTCCAGGTCTATATTTGTATTTTTTTTTGAATGTTTACTCAACAACAACAAAAAATAGAGCAAGTTTACTTGACTAAAGCAGCTTGTGCACAGAATTCAACAGCTTTCTCCGGATATTGAGTTTCGATATAGTACGAAGCGAGCCATTCTAATGTCTTGATATCGCATGGATTATGTCGAAAAGCCTATCAAACATTCGCATAATTAATAATAAAAAAAAGCAAACAAACATACATCGAAATAGTATTGTATGGCATCGGATTTATCGCCTTGTTCGTCGATAACTTCTCCGATACGTCGTTGAAGATGAGCATCTAATCGATGGGAACTCAATGCTTGTAAATACCAGCTCTTGGCGTGTTCCATATCGTTGGTTTTTTGTAGAATTTCAGCCATGAGACAAAAAACTTGAGCATTACTTGGCTGAATCGTTGTATATTTATGAAGAAGATCTTTGACACGTTGATATTGATTCGATTTCATTAATGTTAAAACTAATTTTTGTTAAAAACAATAAGTTCTTATTCAATGTTTTCTTCTCCTACTGAGATTATGCAGGGCTTCGACAGAGCCAGCATCGATATTCAGAGCTTCTTCATAATAATACCGAGCTTTGTCATAATCTTCTTGTGCATAACAACAATTGCCCTTGTTTGTCAATGCTAAACGAGGATGAGAAGAATATGTTTTGTTTCGTATTATTTTCTCTATTTACATGCTGGATTAAATTTATCCGATTTAAGAGCAAGATCTGCGTATTTATGTGCGTTGTTCAAATCTTTTTCCTACAGGAAAAAAAAGTATATCGTCTAATTAATATGAATGTATTCGTACCAAGAAGTATAAAAACGATAAGTTCGTTGCCGCTAGATGAAATAAAGAAAAATTGAAGATTGTTTTTGTCGATATTTTGTTTTTTCTACCTGCACTAGCTAATTTCGCTTCGGCTTTTTCGAATTCTTTCAACGTTGAAATTGCCTAAGCAAAAAAAAACAAATTTCAAATTCGAACTGAATTTTCGTTTGTTTTACTTTCGGAAAATTGTCTTCACGTAAATAAGCAATAGCCTTTTGAATTTCCAAGCCACTAGCTAATTCTAAATAAGTCGAATTTCGAACTTGTTCGATACACCATTCGTAACCACCGACGAAATCACCATCGGAATTGTTTCCGACGATTTTCGCCGCTGTTACAATAACATGTTCAGCAAAACGACGACTGAAAACAAACGTTTCATCGAATGAAATTCATTTTTATTTTGCCGAATTTATCTACCGTTTTCGTTCGAATTGTCGAAGACGATCATCACGTGTTGCTTCGAGAACGAGATTTGCATGTTTATTATCTTTATCAGCCTGAAAAATAAACACCTGCGTGTTGTTTGTTGATAAAAAAAAAGACACATTCGAACTCTACCGAAGGTTGGTAATCTTCATCCGAACTCAAAAACGGAATTTTCAATAAATCACAAAATGCTCGTCGAGTTTTATCGCGTTGTCCTAATGTGTGATAGCAGAGAAGAAGATTCAAGCCGCTACGATAATTCGGACGTTCTTGCATGATAGATTCGTAAGCTTGAGCAGCTTCGGCATATTGATTCATGAGTAGATGAGTTGTTGCGATGTTTTCTCGAACTTTAAATCTACAATAAGTTCGATTTGTTTTTGAAAACTAAGACAAGGCAAATGTTCGAACTTTAAATCTGCATTTTGTTCGGGAATTTGATCCAACGACATTCGGTACATTTTCAAAGCTTTTGCGTATTGTTTCGAACGGAGTAGAATATTTCCCATATTAATTCGTCTAAGAAATCGAAAAAACTATTGATTCTCTCGTGTTTTTTTTCTCTTACAATCGACTCGGAATAGGCAGAAGTTTGTTTTTTAAAATAACATTGTATTGATTCATGGCTTCAGAACTCATTCCACATTTTTCGTACATATTTGCGCAATGAAGAATCACCTTTTTATGACGAAAAAAAAATGAAGTTTTCGATTTTAAAGAAGATAAAACTATACAAAGCCAGTTAGACTCATGTCAGTTTCGCCAAGATTTTGCTCTTCACGGTAACGATTGAGACTTTTCTCGTTTCGCATTGCTTCTTCGGCTTTTTCTAATGCCTGAAAACACAAACAGATGAAAATTTTGAAATAAACACAAATTAATTCTATACTAATTTGGAATCGTTCTTTTCATGTGCCAAACAGCTCTCTTCTACAAGATCCATGACCGTTTTTTCCATCTTTCTTGCTTTATCCTCAGTTCTAAACAATCGAAATGCGAAACTAGTTTTTCTATGAAACTCAAATAATTACGTTTCTTCTTTCTTTTCGAATTGAGCTGCTGTTAATGTTGTCGAATTGCCTGACAATGAACTTGCCGTGAATCCAGCGCCTTGTACGGCTGTCGTCGGACGTTTCTGTGCAGTTGCTGAACCAGTTTGAAGACGACGAGCAGCCGAACCCGGAGGAGCACCAATCAGACTATTCTGCTGTTGAGCAGCACGAGACGCTGTGCCTAAACGACCGGAAGACGTGCCCGGAGGTGCACCACCTGTGCTCTTCTGTCGACTGAAAACATTTTTCATTCGAGAGAAAAATCCACCCTAAATATATTTTCGACATGAAACGAAAAGAACATCGATTCTTTGTTCGTACTTTTTGAGCAGCACCTCCTCCGACTTGACCAGTCTAAAAATCGAGAAAAAAACCGTTGACGAATGAATAGAAAGAAGAGGAGTTGTTACCGGAGGAGCTCGTCGACCGTGGCTAGTTTTTAAAACCGCTTGTTGCAAATCAGTATCGTATTTCAAACTCTTTAAAACATGAAAACAATAATAATGATTTGAATTCTCGTTCGTTTCACTCTTACATCAGTATCCAAAAGAGGATTATATTCATTAAATCCCGAATAGGAATCTGGTTTATCAGTCATTGTATTTTTTGTTGATCTGAAAATAAATTGATTTCGTAGAGATTTATTATTTGTTTGGTTGAATTTATATATAAAGCAAGGAAAAGAAAAGCGAGACAGATATGATCATTTTTGTTTTCTTATTTATGATGTCGAAAGTCCTTTCTGTTTTGCTTCGAGTTCAGCTGTTGAATTCGCTAATTCTCGAGGATGATCACGACGATATTGTTCAACTTGCGTAATTAACTAGATCGCAAAATTATTTTCAAGATTCAAAGTCTTCATTTCAAACAAAATCTACTTTTGGTAATCGACGAACACTTTTCTCTTGTAAATATTCTTTGAATGCATCAACACCATGCAATGGCGCTAACCGGGCATTCTAAAAACACCCAAAACACGTCGATATTCGATCAAAGAAAACGAATTACAATTTCTTCTTCGCGTTTTCGTGTTGCATCTTCACGTTCGGCTTTGACCACTTTCGGATCACGTAGTTCTTGGGTAGTCAATGAATGACTCCAGAGATTTTTCGGGAGATACCATGCACCGTAGCGATATTTCTTCGATTGAACATCTCGATCGAGGAATGTCGACGAGATTTCTTTCGATCGATCATGTGCTGCTGAAGCGGTTCGCTAGAGAGAGAGAGAGAAAAGCAAAATCAAAGATATTCATTGTGAATTCTCCTTACTGCACTCGATGAATTGACTCTTGTTCGTCGAGATTCCGGAATCATTGTATCTTCAGCACCTTCGCGTAGTTCAACAGGTACCTAAGAAAAATGAAAATAAATTCGAGACTTTTTCTTTCGTCTGAACACAACGAACTCGTGTCATTTCGACGACTTTAATCGGCACACTCAGCGATGGTTTTGTATCGTAAGCTGTCGAAAATAGATTTCGTACAACAGCTGGATCAATATCAACGTTCGTTGCACCACCGAGATCGTGTAACCAATCGCAAAATTGTTCGGAAACATTGCGAAGATGACTTTCCTAAATCATCAAAAACAAAAAAAAGTTCGATTTTCATTCTTCGAACAAGATTGTTCACCATTGCCGTAGCTGCTTGTTCATCTTGACTTGGACCTTTGGCTCTTTGTTTTTCACGTTCTTTCTCAATAAACCATCGATAGGGATTCTTTTGTTTTCGTTCTAATTCTTCGGCATCCCATTGATTGCCCGATTCATCATAGACGATTCCACTTCGACCTCGTCGTGTCGAACTATTTTTACTATCTGATTTGTCATCAGATGATTCATCGTCATTTTCTTGTAAAACATCTTCAGTTAATTCATTTGGACTTCGATTTTCTGTTTGTTGAAGATTTAATTCTGTTACTGTTTTATCACTGGAACTCGTTTGAGGACGAGTAATGGGTGCTGAAGGTGACAACGAAGTTAATTCTCGATGTTCATCGCCGAAATTAACTTGTTCCTCGCCACCGTTCGAACGTAACAACTCAGCTTCTAATAATTTTGTTACGCGTTCATATGTCTATTCAAAAAGAAAAACATGTCACATCGATTCGAATTCGTAATTTACTTCAGGTGTTAATGTTTCATTGAAATGTTCGAAAAAAGCCATCGGATGATCGAGTAAAGTTGATATGTAATTTTCAATCATTAATCGACGTTTTTCAGCAGCTGGAATTTCTCGACTGAAATAAATTTGATGTTCTTTCAAACGATCTTGAACATTCGATGCTGTTGATTTAATACGACGATTTTCGGTTAATAGAATAGGTCCAGGACCTTTCTCCGGCTAGGATAAAAATAAATAAATATGAAATTTTCACGAAATTGAAATTTATTTTACTTCTAAAATAATATCATCATGTGACGGTGGTAAACCATCACGAAAATCATCGAGACCATCTTTGACAAATTTCCAATTTCTTGTATTCATATTAACAGGATATTTCATCTTAATTCTCTCTCGATACCTAATTAGAAACAATAACAAAACAAAAACATTGATTCAGATTTCATTGAATTAACAACAAAAAATTCGTTTTCTAAGAATAAGCAGCAGCTAGTTAGAGCATTTCTCACTTCGAGTTATTCATTTGCCTAGATTCAGTTGTACTTTTAGAATTAAAAGAAAGAAATCAATTAACACAACAACAACAACAACAAGATAAATAGATCTATCAAAAAAATCAATACCAGGGTTGAAATTTCGGTGGTCGACGTCGATCTTCAATCGATGGTAATAAAACATATTTAAGATCATTACTCATGTTGCTCAAAATCCTTGGAATCGAACTGAACCAAACAAAATCTAATCACTTTCCATTGAATCGTTTTATTAAGTTATATTACCAAGACAACAGAATAGTTTAACTTTCGATTAGAAATCAACAGAGGTCGATAGTTATCGAGTGACTGATATTGTCTGTGTTTTGTTGTTGTTCTTATTACGAGAATTTTAGATTGAATAAGAAACATTAAAAAAGCAGATTAATTGATTTGTGTTTTTTTTCTTTTTTAGCAAAATGAAAAGAAAACGTAAATGTAGATAAACAGCCAAAGAGAAGAAAAACATTGAATAAAGAATAATATTCAAAAAGAAAAAAGAATGAGAAAAAAACAAAACAATTGATTATGAATACTAAACATAAGAGATATACTGTGCACCGGGCAAATGGCATACACACGCACACGTACATATACACGTATACAAATGACAAATAATATTAAAAGAGAAGAAGAAACAAAAAAAAGAAACAAAACACAGCGATTAAAAGAATGTGTAAAACCACTCAAACATACAATATATACAAAAGAAGAAGAAACATCGAACGTCCATTTGATGAGATTCACTGTAGTACATTTGTTTGTTCGAATATAATACAAAATAATTTTTCAACTGTCAATTACACCTGACCGGTCAATGAGAGAAGATACTGTGTATGTGTAATACTGTCATTGATATTTCGTGTTCGTATGCTAAGATTCAAAAAGCACCTTTAATTAATCAGCATAAACAAGCGCCTTTTGAGAATTGTCACTGCCAGCTGAACTGCATTCATCATCATCGTCCATTTCATCGTCATCTTCTTCTTTAATAGCTAATTTATCAAATATAAAATTCAATTTTGATTCAATGAAAAAACAAAACGTTTCTTACTTAGAAATGCATTTCCGTCGGGTGATGATTGTTCATCGAATGGACTACTCTTTCGTTGTTTTAGCATTTGTTTATATTCTGACCTGCAATTTAAAATCATCTTTTCAATCTCATTTATTTATCTTCAACACTTACCAACGCATTTTCTTCCCATCAATGACGCATGTTCTCTTAGGTCTTGGTCTATATTTACACGAGAGAGAGAGAGAAAAAACAATATTTTAGTTTTTTGTCTTTGTTCAAATCATCTACCGATATCGATAATCTGGATATTTTTCCATATGAACTTTACTCAAACGTGATTGTTCTTCGTAGTACGGTTGTTTTTCTTCATTAGTCATTGCTTTCCATCGAGCACCTAAGATTTTACTAATACTTGAATTATGCATATCAGGACAAGCTTTGAGAATCTTTCGTCGTTCTTCACGTGCCCAAACCATAAATGCATTCATCGGCCGTTTAATATGATCATTCGACGACGATGATGATGTTGAACTTTCATTATTATTTCCATTATTTGTTGTTAAAATCGAGTGTGCACTTGTAGGCGAATGATGATGATGGTGATGATGATTATGTCGATTATGATGATTTCGTTCTTTCTGATGAGTTGATGTATGTCGACCTATGAACAATACATCATGTTTCAATGAACTGACAAAATCAATTTTATCATCGATTAAACATTAAACAAGAATTCATTTATCCTTTGTCTTCTTATGTGAATCGAGGGTCGTCTCGTTCATTCTTGTTTTCAAGGTTGCTCTTTATGATATTTAATTATGCATATCGATTCGATTTAGACACAGATACGAGCACTTTTCTAAGAAGCAGAAGAAAAAAAGTACAGGAGAATAGAAATGTTTTGCTTTCTCTTTCTTCCTTTTTTTTTCTAAAATATGTCATTCGCAAAGAAAAGAAAGAAAAAGACGAATGATACGGTATATTAAACATTGAAAGTATAAAGACTGTTATGAGGAGTACGATTTTCATCAACATTATTAGTTAATATCACAGCCTTGTATCTCTTTTTTTTTACTTCGTGTCGCGTTCTTTTTTCTCATTCGTTGAATATAGGCGTATATACGTACAATCGACTAATATCTTATTTCTTTCTCTTGTTGTTTTTGTTATATGCATTTCTTCTTTTTTTTTTTATCGTCGTATCATTATGCATTCATCCAATCAGAATGTGATTTGGTTGGGCGATTTATATTTCGTATACTATAGGGTTTTTTTCTCTTTCTCGCTCTCTCTCTCTCCTTCCTAACGACCATGGCATACTCGGTACAAAAAACTTGTATTAGATACCTACCTAATGATGAGTCTTTGTCTATAGACGAATCACGATGGTGATTATTGTTGTTGTTGTTGTTGTTTGTCGTATTGCTTGTTTCATGTGATGTTAAGGACAAATTCGAAAGATGAGCTGAAGTTGGAGGAAAACCATACATATTTAAACCTAAGAAATCATTGATTCGAACGGGTTGGCTCTTCTTTTCGTTGTTCAAATGTTTAGTTTTACCAGGTACAAATGGAGATGGTAGTGAACATCGAGTCGAACCATTGTCACCATTTTTAAGATTCTGAATAAATGAGAAAAAGAAACAAAGGTATTGAAATTCAATTGAATCTAAATTATGCTCGTACTAAAGGATCATTAACCATAGATGCAGCTGAGAGTTTGAGATAATTTTGTAATTGTGTTAGATTCGGAACTGAATGAGAAGAGAAGAATTTTGAAAGAAAAAATCGAAAGAAATGAGAACAAACCAGCGAATTGAGGGAAAAATGGTTTTTCGTAGAAATGTGTTTTCGACGGAAAAAATGTCGATGGTAAAGGTATTGTTGGTGATGGTGAACTGACTGTTGTTGCACTTGGACTCATATCATCGCTATTTGTCGATGCTAAACGTGTTTGTTGTCGTTTTTTTGGTTTTGATAAATTCAATGGATATGTTTCATCATGATTGATATGCATTGAATTCGAATGTTTGTCATTCGTTTGAGGATCCATCGCTGTAATTCGTTCACGTAAATGCTGTAAACTATCAATAAGACAATCGATAGTTGAAATAAGATTTTCATCATTATGATCCAGTTTTTTCTCTTCTAATAACGAACGAATTAGATCGAATAACATCGTTGTATTGGCTTTCGTTGTTGTTGTTGTTGTTGTTAGAGTTGATGGTGATGTTGGCGTACTACTATTTGATGTTGTCGATGTATTAGTTGGAACTTTTGTAGTTGATGGAATATCTTTTTCGAGTTTGATATTATTTCCTAAGATTGTTGGTGATGTTGAAGGTGTTGCTGGTGGTCGAGATATTTTCGATGATGGAATATTTTTTCGACGTTTTCGTTTTGGTTGAATTGGATTCGTTTGAGATGTTAATGTTATTTCTGATTGAGATTCAGGAAGTGACGATATAATCGTCGATTGATTTTCACTATTTGCATCCGTAGTAGTACTTGGTGTTGTTGTTGTTGTTGTTATTGTTGTATTATTGTTATTGTCATCATGAACGGGTGATTTCGGTATATTTGATTGTTCATTGGCATTTGTTGATACTTGAGTATCTGCATCAACTAGAGAGAAAGACGAATAGTCGAGGAAGTTGTTTTGTTTTTTTTTGTAATGTACTTTAGAATAAGTTAGAAAGACAAACAAAAAACGAAGGACTACTTATGTTGAAACACTTACGTTCATGATGATCATTTGATGTTGAATTGTTCGAATGAAGAATATTATTCGATGATGTTCGATCGAGTAGTTGTTCTGTTTTAATATGTTTTACTGTTGGTCCTCGTCCTCCTCCGCCTCCGTCTCCTTCGGATGATGACGAAGATGATTTTGTTAATGTTGGATCTTCAGCACATAATGATGTTACTGATGAACATGAATCCGATTGTTCGAAATCAAACTTTCGTTTGAGCGACATTAATTAGAAAACAATAAATCTATAATAAAGATTCACATATGACAATTATCATTCGATATGAATAAACAAAATAAGACAAATGAATGTATCAGTATGAATAGATTTATATACGTCGATTCACGTCAACTATTATACTAAAGTATATTCACCGTCAAAATAGACAGGAGAGAGAGAGAGAGAAAGAGCGAGAGAGGAAGAGAGAAAGATATGCAGTGAAACGAAAAGACAATAGCTGCCTTATCGAATCAAGTTCAAGTATAAAAATCCTAATAGCAGGAGAGCGTATCAGTATTTTGTATCGTATATATATATAAAACATGACAAGTATGCACACGCATATATCTCTATACAAAAGGAAAACAGAGGCATCTGTTCGTTCGATACCCATTTAAAAGAAAAAACAAGGTTTCTTTTCTGTAAATGTAGACATTTTTTTGCGACAGCAGTATGAAACAAAAGAACAATAGACAAATAAAGAATCAACTAGCGAGAAAATCTTCTTTATTTGTTCATTGTTAATCGATGCATTCAAGTGTCATGTTGATCTTCACCGACGGCGACACAACGACGATAATTCTTTCTATCAATGCATCGATGCGAAGCCACAGGAATCGTGACTATGTATAATATATATAACTATGCACATTTATATATATATATAATATATATCAATCGATTGAATGAAAATGAATGAAACCTTACTATGTCTTTCTCTTTCTCGATTCTTTCTTTCTTCTCAATTGAAATCGATAGATTTGAAGGTAAAAGATTTGTTTGGCTGCTTCGACGGATAATTTATAATATGTGAGAACCACTTTTATGAATATAAAAAAAAAACGAGTAGAAGAAAAGAAAAAAATCTTATGTGTGTTCGTTTTGTTTCTGTTTCCTCTTAGCTCGTGTCAAATAGAATAAGCAGTACCGAAAGAAGACGAAGAAGAAAAAATGGCATTACACTACATTATTAAACTAAGCAAGAATCAGCAGGTGAAGACAGGAGACATAATAAAAACGACGATGCGTATATATATATATAAATACGTGTATGTTTGAGTATAGAATAATTTAGCATGATTATAGGCATGTGAAGAAAAGAAAACTTCCAAGAACAACAACAATCACTGTGTCGGAATAACTAGTAAAAAGTTAAAAGTAAAAAAAGAGAAAGAGAGAGAGAGAGAGAATGATCATGTATCTATATTGAATATATATAAAATTGAATCAACATTATCATTATCATCCGGGTAGTATACGATGGTATATACATATTCAACATGAATATTGGCCTTGAATGTATAATATACAAGCATAATTGTGAAACGATTTCAATCTTTTTTTTCTCTTCTCGTCTCCTTTTTTTCCCCTTTAATTACCTGTGTCCACCATGTAGTTGATAACACAGAAGGAGAAAATGAGTATATACAAGAGAGACAGAGAGAGAGAGAGAAAGAGACATGTACATCGTAAAAAAAGCGAGTCGATTTAGGACTATTATTGATCTTCTTCTTGTTCTTGTTCTTTCTCCTGTCGCTTTTTTTCTCTTCGAGTTACTTGACACAATACGAGGCCGATCAAGTGAAACAAATCTAGTGAAGCGAATGACGAAAGAGAGAAAGTAAAAGAAGCAAAAAACGAGGGGAAAAAAGACAGAAAAAAGAAAATCTTCACACTTTTAATACACACCTTTATTGATTATATACACTAACATAGTATACAGGAGTGTTGTTTGGCGTGTGCATACACAACATAAGAATAACATTTGTATATTCTAATACTCATTTACTATATTCGTATTTGTATATGACACTGACAATGACTATTGATTATTTATACGGGAAGTGAAACCTTATGTAAAACAGTCCAAGTAGCCATAGGACAGGAAAAGAAGCAAGAAAGAAAGACTAGAAATAATAATAATAATAAAGTTGTTGCAATTATGTGTAGGTGTATGAGAAAGAAGAACAGAGGAGGGAGAACGAGATAGAGTAAAGAAAAAAAAAGGAACAAACGATCGAACACGATAAATAATATGTATGCGTATATGTCGTGTCTTTTAGATATTCAATGAAGAAGAGCCTCTTTTTTTCCTTTCTATTCATTACCTGTTTGTCTATCTGTACGAGTGACAAGGAGAATGGTTAAAAGCTAATGGAGTGTGAAAGCTGTCCAAGACGGATGGAAAATGTGATATTTTCTTCTCATTTTTTTTTCTTCTGTCATTATATAGCGGATGTTTGTCGCGCACGAGATACTCGTTTCTTTGGGATGCACTTTAGCCGGATTTTATAGTTTCAGTTGTTTAATTGATATTGTCACACACAACCGCGCCCTATTGTTTTTACAGCTAGTAATACTTATATATATATATTGGTGGGTCGTTTTTTTTTAACATTTTTGATTGATGAAATACGTATGCTCAATCTCTAATTCCTCTCATTAATGATATGTTTAAACATGCTAAGTTACATCTATTTTTTTCGACTATAAAAAGAAGAAGAAGAGGGAGTTGAAGAACAAGTGACAATTACTGTTATAACATTTTCTTTTATAAATATCTATGTAGCATTTATTATGAACGTTTTGACGTGAAAAGAGACATAAATCTACTTGAGATGATGTTAAGACTATATACTCACTTACTTTGTTATCGAATGTCTTGTATATTCGCTTTTTTTCTTTTATAAAAACGAATGAATGAATCAATAAATAAATATATATATTAATGTGTGTCCCTATATATATATATATATATATGTAACTGTTCGTATGTGTTATTGTCGCTGAGAAATAATTTTGCGTTTTTTTTTCTATTTCTTACATTTTACTTTTGTTATGATTGTTGTTGTTGTTGTTGTTTCTGTACGAATCGAACGTCAATAGAGCGCACAAAAGAAAAATCATTATTACCTATAGTAGTTATGCATGCAGAAATGATGACGGATACACCTAGGTACTGTGATTATGTGTATGCTGTATGTGAGTAGTCGTTTTTTACCACTCTCTCCCTCCCTCTCTCTCTCTCTCTCTTTCTTTCTCTCCCCTTCTTCTCTCTTTTCTATTAAGAATCTATTGTTCGGTGTATGTGTCGAACGCGCAATACGGCGTTGACGCGCAAGACTTGTTCTTTACCGCTGCTGACACAATACACTCTTCTCGTTTTTTCCTCTGTCTCTCTTCTCTTTTTACGGTCGACTTCACAATATCATCTATATTCAATTGCATCGTAGTATATGCATATATACATGTCCAACACAATGCACATCATCGCTACTCTATATACATATCGAGAGTATATACATATAGACAAAACTGATTTTTATACATAAGACATACTCACGATTAATAAACTGAACTACTTACTCATTCATTCAGTTGTGCACATTCATTTAAATCTTCGTCTTCATGTAAAAATCGCCTGACAGACTATGATGATGATGCTGATGCGTTTCACATTGTTTCTTTCATCTTCTTTTCAAGTTCAAGAAAGATACCTTATTCTTTTCTCTTCTTCTTTTTCTACATCTTCTTCTCCTTCTCCTTCTTCTTCTTCGTCTTTTTCTTTTACTTCTACTGCTACTACTACTTCTTCTTTTTCTTCTTTTCCGACTTGGCATAACACGAACAATAGAAGACAACGATCTTCTCTTCGTCCGTCTGTCGAGCGATGGCATTATTAAATCTCTCTTGTCATCAGGTGTCATGGAGAGAAACACAAAGAAAACTAGAGAAAGAGCGAGAGCAAAAGAAGAAAAGTAATTTCTACTAAAAAGACAGCCGGAATAAAAAAAATCCGTCACCACACTATCGTTACCGATTCATATTTGTTTGTTACAATGAATAGACAACATATGTGCCGTTTTTTTTTCTCGAGTATATGCAACAATTAATTTTAATCGGCCTTTACTGCCATCATTTGTACATCAGTATGATTCTTTCTTTTTTGCTCCTCTCGATTTTTTTTTCATACTTATTGATAGTCAGTATAGGAGCATGACAGTTTCAAGGATGTATACATGGATGAGAATATGTCAATTGTCAAGTAACTTCTAATAAGAAATTAGAAGAGAGGAAAAGAAATGAAGCAACATACCTGCCTTCTTGTCACAATAGAAAATCTTATGTTACTATCATCATCACTGATTTTTTTCCCTCTCTCTCTCTCTTGGTAATACTCTTTGAGCGCATCTTCTTTCTTCTTCATCGTTTTTTCTGCGTCTTCGTTTCCTCTTTTCTTAGATATATATTTTCCTTTTTTCTCTTGAATAATGCGTGCATGCTACAAAAATCTCACAGGTTTTCTCCTTCCCTCTCTCTCTCTCTTTCTTACTCGTCGTCTTGCTCTATTGTCAATTGTCCAACATCATGTCATTATCCGTAGAGTTGAAGACAGACGTGTGCACGCGTGCTGTGCACTAACACACGGTGGCACCTATTGTTTCGGTTCTCGTCATCGTCTAATATTTAATTTTTTTTTCTTGTCGTTAGCTTACCACTCAAAGAAATTCAATAATAAACACGGCCAACTCACAAAAAAAATAGAAAGAATATGAAAGAGGAGACAAAAGCGAAAACGACGACGATGATGATGATGATGTTATTGTTGCTGTTGTTGCTATTATTATTCTTATTCTTTAATACAACTAAAAAAGAAAAGAAAATGATTTGTTTCTATAAGCTTTTCTTTTTTAATTCAACAATGTTTTTAAAACTAGGACAAATTTTCTTTTGTTAAAAAAATAAATCAGTATTATTCTTCTATTCATTTTCTTTTTTCATAAATGCTTGCATTGTAAAAGAAAGACAAAACGATGAAGAAAAAGCGTTTTTATGCAAAATATTTAGTTGTTTTACCTGTCATGATGCATCGATAATAAAAGAAAAGAAATTGTATATAAAATCAATGAATAAAAGCGAGATAAATACTTTAAGAATAAAAGGTGATAGAAAATTATAGACATATAAGTAGATGTGACAATATTGGTATGTGTATTCGCAATATATATATATATTTATGCGCGTTTTGTAAAGATTTTCAATGACAATAGAACATACGTACGCGCATAAGTAAGAGAAAAAAACGAAGGAATAAAAAACCAAGCAGGAGAAGACGAAGAAGAAGAAGAAAAGAAGAAGGAGGTATGATTGTACAATATCGTGTGTATGCCGAAGGTGGCATGTATGCATTGTCCCCCCGATTAAAGAATGAATGAATGAATGAATGAATGGGTGAATAAATGAATTGTACGAATGAATGGAACTGCTCGTTATGCGTTGCGATCTCAAGGCAAACGAGCATAAGAAAAAAAAACGAATGATTGAGAACGAAATTGAATAAGCGATTATAATCCTTAACTGGCAGCAATTTTTCGAACAAACAGACAGACAGACGGCGAGTACGATTACAATACTGCAGTTGATATTGTATGTAGTATTTCTAACTTTTTTTTTTGCGTCTCTTTCTTCTTAACATATACACATCAGAACGCCTGCTGTTGATAGTATGTATGGTGCTAATTTTTTTTCTTTTTTTTGCCTAGTTGATTAGAACTGGCAATGATATGAATACTTTCACCCGTTTGCACAAGGACAATACAATACAGGGCGGTGATGGACAGAGGCAAGCAGGCTATGCAAAAGAAAGAAGAAAAAAGAAAACAAAGACGTGTTGATGAGTTAATTATTGCTAAAGATTTTCGCCTCGACTCGTTTCTTTGTGTCGACGTCAACGATAGACGAAGCATATGTGCTGTGAAAAGAGAAACCAAGGAAAAAGAAACCCTATTGTTGACATAACATTATTTACTAATACGAAATCAAACATAAAAGGAACAATTTCTTTTTTTGCTTTAAGAAAAATATCTAACAGGAAGCAATATTATCCTACCTGTCTCAATAGAAGTTCAATTCAGAAGTCAAAATTAGCATTTATCGTTTGAGTTATAAAATGGTATTGACCTTTTTTCTATGATGCAGTGAAACCTTAGTTTATATATATGAATGAATGGATGGATGGATGTGTGTGTGCACAGTATGACAATACAATGCGAAGCCCAATAACGAGAACATCGAGTAGCAGTAACAGTTACAAGGAATGTAAAACATTGTTGATGTTAACTTGTTGCATGTATTTATTGCAAGAACAACAATATATATATATATATCGATGGTAAAAAGGTTCTGTTGACAAGATCACTATATTAATCGTCATAAACGAGCTATAATACTCTTTACATAAAGATGATATTAAGAAGAAGAAAAAAGAAAATCAAACATTGATTTCTTCATTGAAAGAAAGAAGAAAAAAAAAGAAAATTTATATTGTCATCATTCAACAACAACCTTAAAGGTTAAATACCAATATGCATACAGATATGTCGATATAGACACAAAGTATGATCTCCTCCCCTATACAAATAATAGAAGACACAAATGCATGATGGATACATATCGAACTATCTGTCTATATAAAGTCATCAACTATATCTTCAACATTTCAACTATGCCATCATGATCAATCATGTCCTATAACCTATGTTATTTTAACGTGTAGATCCTACATAACTTAGTCTTCATTTATAAACTGATTTGTTCTATATAATTAAGTGTTCACATTTGTTGACAAAATGAAAGTGTCTATTAAATATTCATGTATATCTTTAACGAAAGATATAAACTATCGTTTATCTAATGTAAATATAGAGTATCAATTTTGATTGAACGTCATGAAATCTACATATAAAGAGAGAAAGAGAAAAAAAATAACAATAAAACACTTCGTTTTTTGTTTGTTGTTTATTCACTATTTATGTAAAAAAATATAGACAAATGGTGAAATTGAAGCGTGACACTTTCTCGAGAAAAAATCTAATCATCATCTGAAATAGATACGCACGAACTCACATTAACATCGGTTGGGCAATATTGTATCCCATCGGATGCGTGATCTTGTTAGAACAAAGAACCTTGTATAATGTAGTAAATCTATCACTAGATATATATATATATATGTTTGCGTTAATTTTGATAGTCCTCACACGTCCCATTCATTAACCATACACATATGCCCATAAATTCGCTCTCACTGTTACGAGAACGAGAAGTGTGCATATATATATATATATATTATATGTCTCGCTCTCTTATTCTTGATTTTCTTTCTCACTCTCAACTTTTTTCTTTCTTTCTCATTGTTTATCGGTATAGTACGTGCCTGAAAAATGAAAGTGATTGCATCAACACACGCCGTCCATTCATCCATCGTCGTTGATTGTCATCAGCAGTGACACCAACAGTCACAGATCATAATATTTGTTCCAATACAAAACGAAGCAAGATCGATTGTAATCGAACAAGATTTTGCTTAAGACGAGCGCAGCAAGAAGAAGAAGAAAAAAAAAGAACCTTGCTTTATCTCATTGAGTTCGAATAAGCATTAATATTTCTCTACTGTTATTGTTACAAATATCCTATATGTTACACGTACTTTTACTTTTCTCTTCGTCTTCATTTTTCTTCTTTCTTCTAAAGTATTTGTTGTAATACAATCTGCACAGTGCCTGTTTGCTTGTTCTTCGTTTCTCTCATCTCTTATTCTAAGCTTATTGATACGCATTAAAACGCATATACATAAGAAAATAAATATTCGTATATTCACGTAAGCAAACCTGACTGACTAACAACTAATATGCCATTGTAGTCCAACGGCAAAAAAACAATTGTATTAAAAAAAAAAGAGGGTTCCTATTTATCCATGAGGCAATTCAATACATAGAGTATCATCAGAAATTATTATTCGACCTTATTTTCGGCAATATTACTTTCGCGAGAAATTTTCATTACCATCATTATTTCTGACGATGATGTTGATGACAATAATAACAAAGAAGAATAAAAGACCTGTTATCATCTATATGCAGGATGTATAAAAGCAGCAAATGACATGGAAAGTGTCATTAGTAGAGACAACAGAAGAGAAAAGATAGATAATGTAACTGACGAACACCTTTCTTCTTCGAAGAATAAGAAAAAGAAACGAACAAGTGAAAATCTGTTAATTAGCTCAACAATAAAACAAGGACATGACTCGGTGCAAATCTAACGGAAACAAATTAGTTCATTTCAATCGAACTATTCATTCGGACAGAAAGAAAAAGAACATCTTGATTTCATACTTCAATTCAAATCTCTTATAAATTTGACGTATAAACTTTCATTTAGCATTCAGCTTTCTTCTTCTTCTTCATATAAAAAGAAAACAAAAACAAAAGTTATTTGTCGAATTTCTAACTACCATCATCATCATAATCATCGTCACTGTATGCAACAAGCAAAAGAGCAACAATGTCAGTAGGAGTGTGCGTATATGTGTAAAGGCGAAAGGATGCGAAAGAGATGAATAATGGTATAAAAACAATAGCGCCTAATTACCTATTATCATCGATCCAGCAACGATGATGACGATGGCTGCTGTTTTTGTTATTGTCAACTGGATGTACAAAAGCGATAGCAGGCAAATAAAAGTGAAGAAGCAGAAGAAGAACAATAACAACAAGAAGTATTAGCAGTGCAGTGGCGCAATACCACTTATGATCAGAGAGATTATACTTTTTTTCATGGTTCTTTATACTAGATGAAGAGAGAGGGAGAGCAAGAGACCAAAGAAAAGAAAAGACGGAAACATGCAGTTAAAAAGCGAGAGAGAGAGAGAGCATCATAGAGAAAAGAAGAACATCATTTGGCGACCGATGTGCATCATTGTCTTACCTCAAAAACAGACAGGACTCTAAATGATAAGACTTATGAGTTATCTCATTTGTATATGTATACTTAACAATTGACTCAATTTAGCAAAGTCAACTGCATCGACTGTTGCTACTGCTCTTGTCCATCTCAGGCGACACTTGAAAAACGACAGGCTTTGTTCTATTCATATATTATTCTTGAAAGTCGATTGCATCTTTTCTCTATATGAAATGTATAAGGGTACTAACGTTACCGGTACCATCGCAGCTGTTACTTTTGCTTTATCTTTTTTTGACTTCCTTTCGTTCGATCTATGTCTCGCTTTCATCTCCAAAATTGACAGTTGTCACCTCGTCAAAACACAATAAAAACCTATGTTAAGACGTCACAGACAAAAAGAAACCCTAGCGAAAAGAAGGAAATAGGAGAGACGTAGAGAGAAAAGATTCTGTCAAATCTTTGTCCATGTGTATTCCATACAATGAAAGATCGAATTAGAATGTTTACTTAGTGTGGCAACTGATAAACACTCTCTTCTATACACAATCATCCTTTGTCGGATAAGAACTAAGCTTTTGACTATAACGATAGAACAGAACAAGAGAGACAGAGGCAAAGAGAAAGAGAGAGAGAGAGCAAGTGTTGCTCTCATCATCCATCCTATCGATTACAGATCTTCTTAGAGGCATATTTCGGCTTGTCTTATCCTTCATGCCATCATGAATTCTTTTTTTCTTTTCTCTTCTTGTTATCTCAATGTACAGCAAAGACAGCACACATACAAAGAAAAAAAAACGAAGAGCAGTGCTAATGGCCTTGGGGCTAAATGCACACTACAATCATTGCCATGCATGATGTTGTATGCAAGATGAAATAGTCCTAACGGCATTTATACTTGTGCAATTCGATCTCTCGAAAATCAGTCATTATTATTATTATTATTATTATTGTGCTCCTCATATTTGAGCTAATGCGTATGTATAAGTGTTGATGATCAAATCATAAGCACATATTTATTGTACTAGACACATAAAAGAAAAAGGAATGTAAAGAATAGGATGGTACCTGACGTTGTCACCAGTCGGTTTTCTTTCCTCTCGTTTGCTTCTCGGTTATACATAAATGTGCGGATCAATTGAGAAAAAAGATTATATTTCATGTTCTCCTTTATCATTTTTTTTCTCCTAATTGTTATCGTGTCGCATATTTCGATGAGAGATCAACAGGACAAATGATCTATATCCTTGTGAGATAGAAGAAATATTATAAATGTTGTTTTAAAGTAAGATAAATGAATGGAATAGAAAAACTGACGCACATATGTGTGTATATATATATATGTGTGATGATCTTACAAATAGGGATAACTTGACATCGGCACCATATTTCCTTTGAACAGTTGCGTCTTCAACGTACATTTATATAAATTAACGGATAGATTATACGTACTATCTTTTTTTTTCTCGTTTTTTTTGTCTAACAGTTGTATACTAATTTGTGTCACTCAAATTCGCGTGTGCACAATGACAATTCATTCAACCTTTAGCTCCAAACACATAACCATCATGCGATATATCTGTACACATTCATTAGCTGTCTGTCAATGAATGGCATAATGGTAAAAATGAGAAGAAAGAAACAAACTAACAACATAAGCAGACTAGCGTAGAAAAGAAAAGTGTTGTTCTTATCAAAGGACACTTTGTGCATGATATTCAACGAATGAAACAAAGGCGATCGTATTTCTCTTCTCATTTAGATTTGTATGTCTATATGAGACCTAATCTGTATACCCCAAGTGAATGAGAAAAGCAGAAAGATAAAACAATAACAACAACAGTTCTAATACTGAGCATAAGTATATATATATATATTCGCTCAAGAGAGCATAGATTCTCTATCTCATTTTGCCTCGAACAATTCAGCTTACGATGAGTTCGATTAAGTTACGAAAGACATTCCCTATTTGATCGATTGATTATTCTTTTTCCGAAAACTATCTCGAGATATGCATGCTATTTGTCTTTCTTTGATGATATCTAGAGAATATTACACAGGTCGACTTTTTCATATCATATTTATTAACAAACTTAAATAATCCGAATGTATATTTTTTGTTTTCTTGTACAGGAAAAAGAAAGAAAGAAAAAGAGAATCGTATTATGAAAATATTAACTATGAATTTTTTGTGGTGAAACCAACGTTAATGAGTCTCGTCGTTGTGATCGAAACGATTTGCCTGGCACAAGTCCATTGGCAGGTTTTTTCGTTGAACGTTTTGTTAACATCGATTGAGATTCATTTTCGCATAAAGGTACGACAACAACAGGACTTAGATTCGCTTGTTCAAATTTAAGTTTCATCTCTCGTGTTACTTGATGCATCGATCGTGGTCGTAGATCGACTGTTGGTCGTTGACTTTTTTGACCGAACGAAAATGTTGTTTTTGATGATCGAAGTCGAGTAGTCGAATTCGTATTTGTATTGTTCGTATTTAAACTTGTCATAATCGCATTGGCATTCATAATATCCGCTGTTGTTCGATTCGTATTTGTCGAACAAGTTGTACAACTTTGTTTGCATCGATGTTGTTCACGAAGATTTGAACTATTGGCAAGAATCGGTTGTTTCGATGACGATTGAGCTGGTATCGAAGAAACAATTCGTTTGTAAAGATGATAATCTTGTCCAGGCGCACAATTGCCCAAACATGTCACACGTTTACACTCATTACAACGAAGTTCACGTTTTAAATCATTTAATTCTTTGAGATCTTTGTCACTTGATGTTGTTTTCGTTGTAAAACTACTTGTTAAATTCGACGTACTCGTATCTAATGCATTCGATCTCATGAGACGATTGTATAAAGCTAAATTTTGTCGACGTCGTTGTTCCCATTTGACTGTATTCGCTTGTAATCTAAAAATAGAATTTTTTTTATTAAATTTAATTTAATAAAATTGATTGATTGAATCTACCGTGCTAGTTTAAGACATTTTTCGAAGACGGGTTTCGTATTTGTATCGTCTTCGAATGATGTTTGAACATCACGATAGAATTCTTTCAAATTCCATTCGTTATTTCCATTGTTTGTTGTGATTTGTGCTTGAATTGCAATAGCTTGATCGTATTCTTCAGTAAATGGACTTTTATAATCGTAGGTTATCAATGAAGGAGACGAAGGAGGTAAATCGAATTCATATTGTTCGAGTTCATGTTGTCGTTGTCGAAGATCGTCTTGTTCTTGTTCGACAGTATGCCGTTCGATTTCATCGGAATCTTCACGTGGCAATTTTCGTTGAGGAACATTAGCGGCAGCTTCAATTCGACCACTTTTGCTATCACGTTGCCATAGGCCAAGATTAGCAATATGTGGTGAAGTGTTCGTTCCTTGATCTTCGTCTTTATCGCTTTCAATTGTTTCAACTAAAGATTGTTTATCCTGAGTGAGTTCGTTCGGCAATGTTCGAGCTGATGTATCGAGAAAACTCTCATGACTAGTATTAAATTGATCGATTAGATTTTCGTTTGTTGTCGAACATAATTGATGAACAAAATGATTGTCACTTTTATAGATCGAAGATTTGAGTCCATCGGTTAGTTGAAGAAATGTTGAACTTATTAAATTATCGAAATTGCCTGATGAATCAATTGTACGTGGAGGACGTAACGGAGCAGACGGTGGCGGAGGTGGATGAGGACGAGTAGGAGCGGCAGATTTCATTTTTCCTGTTTGAACTCGACGGGGTCGAGCTTCAATTACAACCGGAGCTGTGGTAGGTCTATTAATTTCCACTAGACTTGACAAGGCTGCTTTACCACGTTCAGGTGCAGACGTAGGTGGTCGACTACTAAACAATTCACACATATATACACACGTTTGTCATTATTCTTTGGAATTTACTTTCGTGATGCAGGTTTTCCTGTACTCGGTCGATAATTACCGTTGGAAAGGTTTTGATGCCAACGATTGCAAAATATTTCGCTATTTTCATTCGAGAAGATTTTACCGTCAGGACGTGTCAAACCTTTAGCTAACTAAAAAGAACAGCGAAAAAGAAACAAAATATCGAATCAATAAATTTTCGGCATACAAAAATTGAAAACAAGTGATGCTCTTTTTTAGTTTTTTTTTATGTCGTTTTGGTAGTGTTGTCACATCGATGAAAAACAAAACTTGTATGGACTAATCTTAACAGTTTCGTGTTTTTCGTTTTGCTTTTTCTCGATTGAAAATCGTCATCACAACATATGCTTTTAGATAGACAAATATTTTTCTTTAGACTGAAAGTTTTCATTTTGATTGTTTTTAAGCAAACAGATCTATTTTAATCATAGATTAAATAGAAACCATTAATTCAAACTTACAGCTGTCATATAATCTTTATTTTCCCGTGTTATTCGCGACTGTTGAGGATTCCAACTTGTTGCTTTCTAAACAAAGAAAAAATCAGTTATCATACTAGAGAATAAAGATCGATCCTTCGTTGAAGAATATCTAAAAATGTGTATACACACACACACCTTACAAAGTGCGCCTACATCACCGGGATAGTATGACCAAAATGAATCTAATTGTGGACGAACTCGTTGTCCCTGTACTTCTAATGTATGATTGGGTAAAGTATTGACAGCACAAATCATACCCGGCTGTTGCATGCTAACATAAAAATGCGTGCGATTCGTATGACCGTCGATCATCTTTACAGTCTCCTCTCATACGATCTGCGTATGATTTGAAACATAATTTTTGTTATAATGAAAGTTCTCCTGTTAAACAAACAGAATGACTTCTTCTCTTGTAAAAATGAAAAAAAAATATGAAGTTCGACTCGAAGAAACGTTTTGTTCTCTTGTGATGAGATTGGACTTGCCTTTTTCTTCTTCTTCGACTCTGTTTTCTTACACGTGTAAAAGTTCTCTTTTTTCTTGTTGATGTTATTAAACTGCACATCTGACCGCGTCGTTTAGAATTCGTACAATAGGTAAGCGAGCGAGAGAGAGAGAGGGGGGAATGTGTTTATAAAATAAAAATCTTTCAGTTTCTATAAACATCACATATGTACATGAAACGAAAAGAAAAATTCAACTGACATAATTAACATAGTTACTCTTGACTCAATACTCGAACTTACAATATTTAATATCGATAAATCCGTAGTCATATTGCTGTTATTCAATGCAACTAAGGATTGTATTCGACCTAGGATTAGTAATGTACGTGAACGTTGACCAGGATTTGGTGTTGATGCTCGTGTTGGTGGTGTTGGCGATGAACGAGAGATTTTCTCGATAAATTGATTGCTGCATAGTAAAAAACTATGATCAGCTGCCGAACGAAGACGTTCGTATTCTTTGAGATGACTCTGTCGAGTATGATGAAACTGTTGAACGTACAGCATTAGTTTTGTCTTCGTTTTGGCAATGTTTGCTAAATTTGAATGTATGTCGACGATATTTTTAATAAGAGAATAAGTAATCAATCGGAATAAATTGATCATGCAATATTTTCTCTCCTAGTTACTTCCAAGAATTATTTTTTTGTATCACACACACAATCGTACCAATGACGTATTTATAAAAAAAAGAAGAAAGAAAACGAGAAATTTTCCGATTTCTTTCATGTTATTTTTATTTTTAAATATGGCACGTATCCTTGAAATTTATCTAAGAATATCACACAATATGAACTAAGCGGCTTTGTACGATTTATCCGTCGTATAAATCTTAATAGAATGTCATTTTGAATGATACTCAGTCCTTCGACATCACAAGATAATTATCAAATGATCTGTATTTAATAAGAATGAGCAAAAAAATGTGTCTATGATACAAAGAAAAGTGAATGTTTCGATGAATCTGTATTACAGATTCGATTTAATACTCCACGGTTGAGTTAGTTTAACAAATGGTTCTCTTGGAGATTGCCGTTTCGGTATAAAACTTCGATAGCCACTATCATAGGAGTAGGTTTTTTCATTTTCTTTTTCATCTTCATCATCCGTGTCGATATCTAAATCTGATAAAACAAAAAATTCAATTTCGAAATCTTCTTTTCTCTCTTTCTCGTCTTACTTTCATCATCGAAATGTGAACAATGATCTCGTCTTTGACAAAACATTTTCATTAAATCAACTGAATCATCATTTTCGTCATCACCATAAAGTGATGAATAAACTTGATTATACGGAATTAATAATGAACGATTAAATGTGCCATGAATGGAGTCAATCGTTGAAAGAACACGATCGATTTCTGCTTGATCATCGTCGAAGATTTGTTTTTGATTTTTCAAATTTTCCCATGTTGTTATCGTGCCTGGCGATGTTCGATCAATAGAATCTTGTTCACGCTGTTGCAAATAAACTTCAGTTCGATAAACAAAATAGTTTGTTTCATTCGAATTATTTTCAAACGTTGAGATCAAATCCATAACGAGAAAAACAACTAAGAATAGACGACGACGTATTATTATTCAATTAAACCAAAAGAAATTTTTTTTTTCGTCTTTTGTACTGACACGCAATATATACATCGATTGGTCGACGTACTTTCGTTTCTTTTTCAAACTAACTAACGAGTGCGTTGTTTGATCGTTACACATGAGAACACTCGCAAACTATTCTTTTTCTAATGATTATGAAAGGCAAGGGCATATGAAAGAAAATTGTTCAAATTAAATAATTTATTATTAAGAAGACGATGAAAGAAAAAAAAAGAGAATGCTTGATTAAGCAATAGAAGAAGTTTCATAATTAATTATTGTTCGGAATCTGTCGGCGATCATTGGATATATCTAAACTGTCAATCGACATTCCGTCCTTATCTAATGATAATGTTGAACCGTGAGGAGCCAATGCATTTGTGCTTATATTCAATTCTGAAGATTTATCTTTTGTTTTCAAGGCAAGTTCTTCGGCATCGTCTTCGATATCATTTTCGGCTTCGGTTGACGGTGTTTGCACTCGAATTTCAGGCGATGATTTGCTTGAAGTATTTTCCTGCGGTTTTTCTTCGACAGTTTCAGTCGATGATTTTTCTTGAGACGGTTGAGGTTTGTCTTCAGTTTTTAATAGAGGCTCATCGGGAACTTTAATCGGTTCGGCAAGAATTTCCAAAGGTATCGTTTGAGTTACCGAGCAAATATCCGATGAAACAAAGGTCACATAGAATCGACTGACACCAGTACGTCGAGGAAAGATTTTAACTGGTAAATTTGCTGAATCTTTCGGTGCAAATGATCGACTAAAAAAAAACAGAAACTTTATTTTCGTAAAGATCTTTAACGATCTACTTGATCGGTATGATTTGATTGATGCCTAATCCGTCGATGTAAACTCGTCCAGCATTGATCGGACGCGAAAGTGTATTGGCAATTTGAAGTTCAAGTAGAACTGGTTTGCCAATTTCGATGACATCTTGTTTGAGTATCTAATTAGAAAGATCAAGGTTGAATAATTTAAATAATTATCATTGAAAATATCTACTGGTTTTATAATATCGAGTTTCTTGAAAACGATGTTGTCATCACGAAGAAATGTTTGATTTGTTTCTTTGATTTGTGCGTTTAGATAATATTTAACTTGAATATTATCTTCTTTACCACGATTCGAATAGACTTCCGATGGAGTTTTCAATTGAATTTTTTCCTCTAGAATTGTTTTTTTTTCCGAAATCATTATTTTCAATATTCAATCACAAGTTTTACCTTTGTCACCTTGTAAACTCACTGTCTGAATTGGCAGATCGATCGAAGTGAGTAATTTTTGACCGGCACTAGTTAGAAGACAAATAGTCCAAGCAACGGTTATAGTTCGTGTTTCTTTGGATTTATTTTTTGCATTGAGTTCAAATTGAAGATTACTTCCGAACTGAAAAACTTCGAAAATGATTGATTTTGATAGTTTTCGAAAATTTTCTTTACAAAGATTTCTTCGGGTAAATTCAATTGAAATTCAATATCATTTTCTGTTTCTGTTTTCTCATCAATTGATTTCTTCGAAGTTTTATATTTGTCGGTCAAATCTTCAGCTTCAAATTCGTTGGTTAATGATCTTGTTAACACTTTTGTACCAATACTATCCTCCTGAACATCTGAAAAAGACGAAAAAACAGAAGTTCCAAAGAAAAAAATTGACTATTTTACTTAGCAATTTCATATTTCCATCGGGATAGACAAGCCAATTTTTCTTCTGTCCATGAATTGACGAATAAACAAATGGTGAATCCCATCGAAAACCTAATTGCCCGTTTTTAATTGATGAAATCGAACATGGACCTGTTCGACGAATACCTTAATTGAAAGAAGAAAAACAAAGACAATAACTGCATTTGAAAATACATTTTTTCTTGTTTACCATCGCACATTTGCACTGGCGTCGAATCAACGATTTGCCATTCGGGTTCATTAACCGATAGATCATCACGGCGCATCCAACATTCGTTCCAAACACGTGCCGAACTAAAAACAGACAAACTTTTTCAATTGAATTCTCCTTTTTTCTTCTTCTAACCAAATAAAATCCGAATTTAACCGTTTCAATGGTCGTTGTTTCGTATCCCAATGAACATCATTATGTTCGGTGTCATCAGCTCGATAGGCCGCATTATAAACTGTCGCAATTCGACAAGGAATACCCAAAGCACGACTTAAACTACAAAGAACAGCTGCATGCTGCCAATTGTGTCCACTTCCACCTTGAATTGTCTGATAATTTCTTTGTTGATACTGTTTTAATATACTCGAACTGCTCGTATAACCAACATCACCTGACATTATCGAATTATTAAATGTCGATGGAAATACGCCTGAGTTCGTGCCAGGATTCGAACAGATTCTCGATGATAAAATTCGAAGAATAACCGACGGATTGACTCGACTTTGTGCTGGTAATTGTGCTTTATCGAGCAGATTCAACGCTGTTAATAACGCTGCATTTTCAAATTGACCGTAATACCATGGTATTTGCTCGGGTTTATCCGATGAACCGAGATAGATTTGACCATGTTCGTTCATGACATATTCCGAGATTTGTTCGGACGATGGCAATGCGCATGCATCGTCTTTATTCCACGGATTGAAAAGAAAATAAAGATCAACTTCGAAGAGAAATAATGTTAAATTATTTGCTTCGGATTTCAATGGACGAATTTCGAGTAATAACTAATCGAATTGACAAATATTTAAATAGAAAAAAAAACGAAAAAACAAAGTGATTTACTGTATATTTGCTAACAATAGCATCGGCTGGAGAATCGACTTGAAAAGAAATACGATTCTTTTTCTTTTCGTCTTCAGTTTCTGTTGGAATGATTTTAGCTGACCAGCCATTTTCATTTGATTTCTCACCGACTTGTATTCGAATTTGTGTACCTTTTGATATCATTGATTGTGAACCTTGTTTTTTTCGAAATTTCTTTTTGCGAACAAAAAATCACAATTTTCGAATCGATTCATTTTACCTGTTGCCAATCGAATATATAATTGAAATTGTTCGGGATCAAAATCTCGATTAAATGTTACCGTAAATGAAAATGCTTGTCCACGTCGTAAAACCAATCCAGATATATCATAATGTTGAGTAAAATGTTCTTTCGTATTCTTCTTCGTATGTAAATCAACATCGATTGGAATTAATCTTGATGCTAGAATAGCATGAAATCGTTAGTAGATGTTATCTAAATTGTTCTCTTTACTAAATCAGATTTCATCTGCGAGAATATATTTACAAGCAAAAGAAAAATAAAACGAATTTTTTTTCTATATACGAGGAAGATATCGTCTAGGCATGACACTTCCATAACCGCTATCATAGGATTTTTTCTTTTCATGTTCATCGTCATCTGTTATGAACGAATCCGAATCTGTATTTTCATGATTATTGTCATTTTTGAAATGATCATGTTTTTGACAAAATGTTTTCATTAAATGTATCGAATCATCATCACCGAAAAGTGATGAATAAATTTGATTATATGGAATTAATAATGAACGATTGAATGTGCCGTGAATGGAATCAATCGTTGAAAGAACACGATCGATTTCTGCTTGATCATTGTCGAAGATTTGCTTTTGATTTTTCAAATTCTTCCATGTTGTTATCGTGCCTGGTGGCGTTCGATTAACAGAATCTTTTTCACGTTGTTGTAAATAAACTTCAGTTCGATACGTAAAACCATTCGTATCAGCTCTGACAATACCAGATTTATCAATATGAACAATCAATGAAGGTGTCAAAGATTTCCTTCGATAAACATGTCGTGACGTTGTCCCGTTCGCCATTTACATCTGATTTCTATCAACGAATACTCTCGGTCCTTCTTTGCTACACATATATATATATTCTTACGCATATCTTTCTCTCTCTCATGTTCATAACGATAATGATTGATCGTTACACATCACGACTTTCGTGAGCTACTGACGAGAAAAAAAAATCGGGTATCTATATGCATATTTACCTAATTCCGAAGAAGCCGTTGGCCGTTGCAAGAAGAACGGTCTACAGAAATAATTTCGTTGGTTTGTTTGCTTTTGGATTCGAAAAGAAACTTACGCCGAAGAAGAAAGTGGTTGTGAATGAGTTGTATTCAACTCATTCGATTGTTGAATTTGAACAGGTCGTTGAAAAGAACCTGCTGGAATTTTATAATTCATGACATAGGACGTCATTGATTCTCCTCGATAAATGAAAGCAAAATGAAAAATATCGCGTTTTATTATTATTTTTTTCTAATTATCTAAAGGCTCGTCTTTTTCACTTTTATAGCTATGTGGTTTGTAAATGTAAAAGAAATAACAACGATATTAATTAGTTGTCGAAAACTATTTGAGAATATTTATTTATTTATTCGTATATGTGTTGTTTTTACCTTCAATTTAGAAATTTTCAATAACTCAAACTATGCAGTCATTACTAACCGATGTATATTTACATATTTCATGGAATTAAATTTTATAGATAATTATCAATAAGAGGAAAAAATGTCCGAAGTTTACATCGTTTTTATTTATTCATTACTTGAAAATGACAGAGAGAGAGAGAGGCAGAAAGTAAGTGAAAAAAGAAACAACAACCAAATACACATACACATAAATTGATAATAATCTGAACATATAGCGAGAATAGATTAAAATGTTGTCGAAGATTTATTAATTAATAGAGCAAGCATTATAACAAGAAAGCTAATACCAATTATTGTGGAAAATATATTCATCATTAATGCACGTTTCGATAATTTCAATGTTCGATCATAATCAAGCGTTCGTTTATGTTCTCGAACTCGTACAGATAAAATTATACAAATAATACCCAAAACGAAAAAAAGAAAAAAATTTCCAATCGACCACAGTAAATAATCGGGTATGTTCATAACATCACGTTCGTGTTGAGCAAATTTAACATTTGCATGTGCAGCTGCCGATGCGTAATATTCCGTATCTTGCTGCGGTAACCAAGAAAAGCCACTACGTTTGCCTAAATACGGTTCGAGCTCTTCAATTTCATGTTTCGCCATTCGTCCGACTCCCCTATAGAAAAATAAATCGAAAACTTCTTTGAAAATTTCTTTTCGTTTTGTGTTTCATCTAACTTGTCGGTCCGATAGCCGGTCACTAATCGTTCATCACGCATCTTTATCAAACTTCAAGGTAGTACAACGATTTGCCTCAATACTCTAACGCTGACTGGAAGGACGTAAGAATACAATTTATAAAAAAAAAAGCGCGTGAATGCAATTCTGTTGGTGCAACTATTTATTTCTTGCGTTCGTTCGATTTTTTTTCTTTCTTCCTGTTTTTTGTCCAAGGTTGTCGTTACGACAGTGCACTCTTTTTTTCATATTTATTTGTCACAAAAGAACACAAGGGAGAAGAAAGAAGTAATTTTCTCTCGAAAATACATTTCGATCGTTCGGAGAGATCTTACCTGAACTTTAACGAACGAACGAATCGAAATATCGATGAGTCACATACAAATGACTGATTTCCTTGATGGTTTTATGACTTTTTTTGTTACTCGTACAATAAATCTCTGAATCCCACCAACTATATCACATATGAGACAGTTACATTTTTTATTAAAATATCAAGACAAATGTACATGTACTTATGTTTTAAGGTTGAATTTGAATGAATGAAAGTTCAAACATGCAATTACACCCTGAACAAGATTCATTTTCCTTGCTTACCTTAGAAGAAAAAAAACGATTGTCTTTGTTTCTCGATGCGTCCGATGCTTAGAAAATGAACTCTTTGAATCACCTAGTATTGTCGTTTTTTCTTTCCTTCTTTCTTTTTCCTCTCTTCTCTGTTTAACTACATACATGTATGCATCTATATCTCGTTCATCGGTCAAGATTGACATTTAGTTTAGGTGAGCAATAAGACCATTGGGTCAATCTCTCTTTTATTCTTTTCTCTTGTTCTATAAAATTCACCGTCGGATCATTTCAAAATAAAAATTAAAAAAAACTACAACGTCGAAATTGTGTCGGAAAAATATAAACTCGGCGCAAAGACAATGCCACGTTTGATTAACGTTGTCACTTGATTCAATTTATCAACTAATTCCGAATTGCCAACTATTTTGCCTGCATTTCGAATGTCCGAACACAATTCTTCGATACGCATTATCGTTCGAACGATTGTACCTTCTTGTAAATCGACGACTTCTAAATCGGGATCATTCATGATTTCATAGAATTTCGCACCTTGTGCCCATTTGTAAACTAATGACATGATACTGAAGTTTAATTCTTCTTCGATATTTGTTGGAATTTTATAATCACGTTGAATTTTATCGAGTTCAATGGCAATCGAAACTAAATCGAAGAAAATATTTTCATATTCAAGTTTTTTTTTCTTCGTTTGCCTACTTAGATCTTGTTTAGCTTTGTGTAAAGCCGGAGTCATTTCTTTTCGTTGTTCAATAGTCTGAGCTTGCTCATCGAAACGTTTGCCTTGAAAAACAATAGCCGAAACGAGTGCAGCAATTTCACTCGGTGTTAGATTATCGATTAGATTTTGAAAGACCAATTCAGTTAAGAGAAGTTCTTTGCCACTACCGAATTGAGCTGCAACTTGACCTTTTAATTTCAAAATATTTGTTTTCGAGATATATCTTAATTGTTTCAAAACTTCAAGCATCGATTCATATTCAGCTGATGATTGTAGATTCGATTGAAGCGATGATAAACGTTCGTTCATTCGTGTGAGTTTACTTTCATAGAAATTTAATTTACGTAAATGATGAAAATGTTCGTGAACATTGTCGAATGTTTGATCGATGAGTTTGTTATTCAATTGATGAAGTTTATTGAGAAGATCGAATTGCGAGTTTTTATTGAGAAAATCTTTGACTAAAGTAAAACGTTCGAATTTGTTCGATGATTTTTGTTGAAAAGCTTTCAAATGTTCAATAGCTTGTCGAAGAGTTTTATCTTGACCAAATGTTGAATCTAATTCGATATCATACGTTTCATTCGTTCGATAATTCCAATGATGTTCAAGAATTTTATGATAGCTCAGATTCGGTACGATTTCATTTGTTATATCGATGATATCATTGAGATGAATGGTCTTTATTTGATAGAGATGTTTGTCATTCTTGGCATTTGTTTGTTGTTGAAGTGGTAGAATAAATAAGTTTTCGTTTTCTTTTAAGATCAATCGATCGATATCAGTTAGCGAACGATTTGTGTCTCGATTGAGAACTAAAACTGAGATTAATCGTTGATGATTTAGATTCTTGCCTGTTGTACTAAATGAACCATCGAGAATAATTGCAGGCAAATCGATTTCATAAACATCACGTATATAAACAATTCGTCCACATTGAAATAGATCATCGAGTAAACGATGTGATGTTTTATCATTTCCAAGTAGCAATTGTTGAATTGTATGAATAGAATTCCAAAATGTCGAACAATCAGCGAAATATGTTCGTAATTCAGGCGTAGAAAATGACTGAACTGTTTGACTGACCGACTCAATCGTTGAACGAAGTTTACTAGTTGCAATAATATCACGAGCATTCGCTTTTTGACTGTGATATTCCGAGTATGAACTCGAAACCATATATTCCAATGGACATTCGGCGACACGAAGAAAATTTAAAATCATTGAATATGTCAAACGAAATTGTGATTGTAATTGAGCTGATTTGCCCTAGAATTCAAAATGTAAATACAGATCGAACTTAGTGAAAAATGCAACCGTACTAAAATCATTGCTTTTAATGATGCGATTGATGGTACATCGCCTTTGCATAAGGCAATCACAGTACCAGTTTTATCCAAACCACGTCGACCTGCTCGACCTGCCATTTGAATATATTCACCTGAATTATTAACATTCTCGTTAATCAATCAATAGGAAACAAATAATATATCTTTTGTTTTACTCGGTATTAATTCTCGAAAACCTCGGCCATCATGTTTCTGCAATGAATCGAATAGGACCGTTCTCGCTGGCATATTAATTCCCACTAAAATTCAATAAAATCTTTTGTGTTTTGTTATCCGAAACAACAAGTCTCATGATTATACTAGCAAATGTTTCAGTTGCAAATAGAACTTTGATTCGTCCTGTTTGAAATAACAATTCAACTGATTCACGTAGAATCGGCAGAACGCCACTATGATGAATGGCGATTCCACGTTTAGCCATTTCTTGTAATAGAATGACTTGTGATAATTGTCGATCGGATTCATTTAATCTTGCTAATGCTTGTCGAAAGAATTGTGAAACGTAATGTTTATCTTCTTGAGAATTTAAATCCAATCCTCGAACTAATTCTAAATAATCATCGCAACGTTTTCGAGAGAAAACAAAACAAACAACAGGTAACAATTGTTTGTCACGTAACATATAGATTGTTGATGTCCAGAGAGTTTTATTCTTGAAGAAGAAGAAGGAAAAAATCTTCAATAGGAAACCGTTTGAAAAAGAAATAAAACTACCTGAGCAGGATTGAGAGTATCGTAACGAGTTTTCGAACCGAAATTTTGCTGACGATCTTTTTGTCTCGCTGCTTTAGCTGCCACGGCTTGAGCATGATTTCGATCGAGAAATTTTTGTTCAGCATCGATCATCATGAATAATTCTTTATTCGTCGATGTACTATTTCCTGTATAAAGAAAATGTTCGAGTGGAACAGGTCGTTTATGTCTTGAAAACAAAAACGAATTTATTTTCGCCTATTCGAATAAATAATTTACGTTGAAATAACATAAACATTTCGTCGTTTCATTCGTCTAAAATCATGATTTGGATGATTGATTTCGAAAATGTTTGATCTTACCCAACCCATTCAGCAAACTCTCGAGCATTTGAGACTGTTGCACTAAGCATAATCAAACCGACATGATCAGGTAACATAATCAAAACTTCTTCCCAAACGAAACCTCTCTAGAAAATTCAATAGGTAAAAATCAAAAATAAATTCCATATCTCGTTCTCGAAACAAACATCAGCATCATTTAAATAATGAATTTCATCCATAATAACCCATTCAAGAGATTTCAATGTATTCGATCGATTGTAGAGCATTGAACTGTTTTCGAAAGCAAAATATTTTCGATTTATTTGGAGAGAGAGAGAGCTATTTTTTTCATTTACCGAAGAATTTCTGTTGTCATAATTAGACATGATGCTTCATGATTGATTTGAACATCGCCAGTTAATAATCCAACATCATTAAAACGTTGTTTAAAATCACAATATTTTTGATTTGAAAGAGCTTTAATTGGACTTGTATAGAATGCTCTTGAATAAAAATATGATTTCGATTTTCTACAATGAATTCAATTTGGTTTTTCATTTCATACTTTGTCGAATGTTTTTGTGCGAGTGCAATAGCATATTCAGCAACAACTGTCTTTCCAGCCGATGTATGAGCCGCAACGAAAACACTTTCATTATTTTCTAATCTTAGAATAGCTTGTTTTTGAAATGTATCCAATTCAAATGGATACTAAATAAATAAAAGAAAACAAATATAAACTAAACGAAAAGACAATAATAAAGAATTTCTACTTGAATAGCCATGTCAGGTACTCGTAAACGGAAGTCACCGAGTTTTTCATTGGGATTTAATTCGATGGCATAGGAACGATTTAATTGTTGTTCCGCTTTTTTATTAATATCATTGATTGATGGATGGCATTTCAATTCAGGCAATGGAATGTCAAATAGACCGGCGAGACGAAGTTTAGCTGGTAGAGGAGCATCATGAATTGATGCTTGTTGTTCAGCTGTTGTCGATTGAAGAACTAAATCATCGAGATCTGTTTGCCATTTCGAAAGATATTTATCGATTTGAGTATCAAAATTTGGTTTAAAAGACGTGATTGTCGATGGTAAATCCATGCCGAAATCATCTTCGTTAGGTAAAAATCTCAAAAGACCTTGATTATTATTTTAAAATTAAATAATCAAATTTGAAGAAAGAAAAAACTCATTTACTCTCATCATTTGTTGATAATGTATTCGAATCATTTCGATTGATAATCGTTTCAAGATCAGGATTAGTTTGATCGGCTCTATCACCGACTGTCGATGGTAAACAAGGACAAGATATAGGCGGAGGTTGAAGAAGTTCATTTGGATATAATGATACATCATCTTCAAGATTGATATTTACAACTGGCTTAGGGATAATCGGTACCTATATAATTACGAGTCTATCTCGATGAATTTCTTTGAGTTAGTAAAATGATTACTTCTTGTAGACCGAGAATTTCTCCAGTAGTTAGATTTCTATCCGCAACAAGATCTGATTCATCATTCAATGCTTCAATAGTCAATAATTGATTTAAATCAAGATCATGTGTAGTCAATTGTCTAAATCAATAGGCATTGAATTTGATCACAAACAAAAAACATCCTATTGAATACCGTTCATGAAGACTTGGATCGAGCCAAGGAAATTGATTTTCATCAACAAATGACTGCAGTAGAAACTCAAAATCATTTCGTACAAATTGTTTAGCTGCCGACATCGATTCAATCTGAAATAAACTATCTTTCCTCATTTTGCTCTTCAGTTGAAATGAAATCGAAAAAAAAACAACATGATTTCCCCTTTTTAGCCTCATCCATAATTTTTTTTTATTTATCTAATCAATTTTTTACAGATTTTTTTTCTTCGTTTTCTCACTACAAACTTAACATTCGTATGTTTCATCATACGCATACAGAATACACTGTTACAACTGGTTGTGAAAGAGAGAGAAAGAGAGAAAAACAACGGAAACAATAACGATCAACAAGGTAATGTCGAAAGAAAACGAACAGAAAAAAAATCATGTGAAAAAAAACGTGCCACGACCGAGGCTTTGAACATATTCCCCAATGATAGTTAACGCTCTGAGAGACTGATTTGGACTTTTGGATAAACTTTTTTTTTTCGGCTAAGACAAATCCCCTGATTTCTAAGTGACTGACTGTTCAACATGGATACATAAATGAAGAAAAAAAAATGAACAAGAAAAAATTAGTCTCTCGAAATTTTTTCTTGTTCATTTTTTTTTCCGAAAGAGAAAGGACAAAGGACAGAAAGTAGAAAGAGAAAAAAAAACATGAAAATGAAAACAAAACAGAAACAAAAAAAGAGAAAAAGCGAATGAGTTTTTTGTTTTTTTTCGCTGACGTTTACGAATTTTTTTGGTTAGACTAAATATTTAGTCTGAGTTTTTTTCGAAGAAAAGTTTATATTTTTTTGTCTTTTGATTTTTCGGACAAAATGAAAAGAGAAAAAAGAAACATAAAAGGCAGAACGAACGAACGGGAAATTGGGGAGTTTTTTTTTGTGTGTTTTTGAAAAGTTTTTTTTTTTGTTGCTGAAAATCGAAGAGAGAGAAAGAGAGTAATGACGTTCGACTAATCTAAACATGCTTTCAAAGATGGGAGAACTGAACTTGTTCGAATGATCACATGAAAATAAATATCGAACAGCAAAAGAAACCAACCTCGATGATCAATCAGCTGGAATCAGAGAAAGGAAATCAAAAGAGAAAAAAACCGAACTTGCTTGGAGCAATGCATAGTAGACAAGGAAAAAAACCCAAAAACAAATCGAGATAGAACGATATAGATAGACAAAACACATTGACATCGTGCTCAATGAACGGAGCTACACGAAGAAGAAGAAAGAAAAAGAAGAAAACAGACACACACACACACACATACAAAACGTTCGTTTTTTCAAATATGAATTCACTCGATTTGGAATTCATGCAAGAGTTTCGTTAAATCTTTATTAGCAACGGCTTGTTCCAAGTCTCCCCGTTGCAAATGTCCGATAGCAATGGTTAATGTTCGCCATATATTGTCGGACATTTGCACGTGTGTACCTTGTGGTCCAATGCCGTCGCTTTGCTGTTTAAGTGCAGTGAGAAAATGTTCAATAGCTTGTTTATATGCACTTAAATTGAAGCAACTTATGCCAAGATTGTAACGAGCACGTACGAAACCGGGTGACAATGTCAATGCATGATAATAAGCATCGACAGCTTTTTCACTTTGACCACCATTGGCCAATGCTGCGCCCAATTTGTTCCATAGCATAGCATCATTGGGCTTAGCTTGAACGGCTGTATTGAAACATTCGGCAGCTTTGTCATAATCGCCAGGTAAATGAAACAATATGCCGAGACATACTTGAAGATCAGAATCAATATCACTTGGATTGGTTGATAGAGAAACTGCTTGTAGGAAAAGTTCTTGCAATTCTTCGAATGCCAATTCGTCGATCAAACGTGTTTCATCAGTTGTTCCCGTTTGTGATCGACGATTGACTAGTAAATGTGAATATTTATCGTTATTAGCTAACCATTTGCGTAGTGAATCAAGAGCTTGATTTGTTAGCATTTCATTGGCATAACATGATGCCAATGTAATATAAGCTTGTAGATTTTTAGGATCGAGTTCAACACATCTAAATCGATGAATTTCATCAAAAAAAAATGATTCATAAATCGAACTGTTGCAAATACTTTTTCAATGCACAAATAGCTGGACCATCTTGTTCGTTTTCACTTTGAGTTATGCCAAGATAAAGCCATGCCTATAGGAAGAATTCGAATGATTAAGATAAATATACGTGGTGTTATTCTTACATCAACATGGTCGGCTTGTTTTTGGACGGCAGCTTCGAATAAAAGAACGGCATTGACAATATCATGTGCTTTCAAACGTTGAAGACCTTCTTCAAATGGATTCGAATGATCGAGTAATGGATTGCTTTTCGAAAATTTATATTCGGAATAGGTGTCATCATTGTCCATGAGATGACGAAGCCAAGATTGTGAACGTGGAATTTGACTAAATAACAAGAATTTCTCTTTTTTCTTATTGATGTTTTTCTTTCATTTACTCGTCTAATGAAGATAGATTAGCTGCATCAGCAGCCCAATTATTTTGCCATTCACTTTCATTCGATAATTCATTAGAGAATTCATTGATCCATTTGTCTACTGTTGCATCCTGAGATAGAAACAAAACAAGAATTGTTTATGAATGAACAATTTTCGTTCGACATACTTTCGCGTCGCCTGTAGCCTGTTGCTTCTTGGCATCGACGGTGGATTTATCTCCGCTACCGTCAGCTACACGTTCAACGAAATTTTTAAACTAAAAAAACGAAGAAATACAATCGAATGCTTTTGTTTTTTGTCGTTTGTTTTTACTTCGGTATCGGCTGCAAATTGAGTTTCTTGTAGAAGTGCAAAAATATTTTGTGCAGCTTTGACTGTATCATTGTCGAATGCTGCATCAGTCTGTTGTTGATCAAGAAAATTTGTATTTGTTTGAATTGGAAAAGTTGAAGTTGAAGGCCTTGAAAGAGAAAGAAAAGATTTTTATCAATGACACACGTATCAACTTAAGTCGTATGAAATAAATTTAATCACGACAAACGAACAAAAAGGTCAAATTCAAATCTTCTTACATGTAAGATTGTTCGTTCCATGGCATCCATTGTGGATGTGCTTGAGAATGAAAATCGTGATTAAAATGTGGCGGTAGTTGAGTGTGTTGATGTGATGATGGTATAGTATTATTTGTTTTCGGAAGATTTGCTGTTTGGTTCGAATAATCATTATTAAATGAATCAAGAAATTGCGATGTCCATTCGTATTCTTCGAAACAGAGAGAAAAAAATCAGATCGATTTTATTTGAAATCTTGTTGTTGTTGTTTTTACCATGTTTATTTGTATTATCAAGAGTAGCATCATCAGCTATATGTAAACCGGTTAAAAGACCTTCGAGATGAAAAGTATTTGGAGCAGCAATCGGTCGATGATATTCACTAACAAGTTCATCAATTGTTGCATTACTACCGCCAGTTAGATTCGCGTTCTAAATAACAAGAAAAAAAAATAACAATAAAGTCGTCAAAATAAATAAACAATCGATCGTACAGAAAAATTGTTAGTTGGTGGTTTAATAAGACCATCCTAGAATGAATAAAACCAAGGTCAACGAAGAAAAAAAATCACATGAAATCAATGGATTTACTTGTGTAACAAGTGTATTATCACGTGTATAGAATTGGCTTAATTTAATCAACGGGTTTGTTGTGCCGCATTCGGCATCGAGAAGAGGTTTGAGTGCAGCCATCTATGAAGTTTTCTGGGATAAAGGGATAAGAATAAAAAAAAAATGCGAATCTAAAACAACAACAACGATGTTGATCACAAGTTAGAGAAAAAAAAACACGAGAGAACACAACACATTCATATATCCTCATCATCTGTATCGTTCGATATGACTAAGTGAGTTTGTCTCGTTGGCATAAGTCCAATTTCAACGTAGTCGTCCTCCTCCTCCATTATATTCTTGCTCCTCTTCGATTTTTTTTTCTTCTTCTTCTCCTTGAATCTGAATGGGTATATCGTGGCCGACCAATCGGCTTTTTTCCGTCATACGGAGCGACAAACAAAAGAAAAAATAAATGTCGTTTTGTCAAAAAAATAAAATAACACATGATCACTAAAAAAAAACACCGAGAAAATAAGTCGAGTAAAATTTCTGAAAAATATTTTTCTTGATAAATTTTGCCAAGAAAAAAATTTTTTCTCGTTGTTTCTTTTTTTTTCTTCAACCATTTTTGTTTTTGTTCGTTGTCTCTGAAGAAATAAACATACACCGTGTTATATGTTTGTTTGTTTCGATGTGCACACGGCGCTCAACTAACGGTTTCCAAGTGTACTGTGCGCACATTTGATTCTTTCGCGTTTTTTTTGCTCGTTTGTTACGTTGAATGTACACACGAGGTCTAATCGAAGGGAGAGAGCAAGAAAAAATCGAGAAGAAATCGAATACATCGAACCAGCAAGCCAAGGTCTCGCGTTTTGCCTTTTGTACGTGTATATTTCGTTTTGATACAATACGTTTTTTTAAACAAAAGAGAGAGAGAGAAACATCGGGATAGATTTATTTTTCTTACAGATAGGAGGAGTGTGAATTGTGTTTGTTTATTTGAACATTTGGGGGTTTTAGATTTTGTGTGAGTAAGGGTGTAAGTTGGCCAGCCTCCCCACATTTACGACGGAACATCATGTCCGCAATGACGGTCACAAGCAGTGGCATTAGCGGAAATACGACGACAAACGGCGGAGGTGGTGAACCAACTGATGGTTTTACATTATTTCACAATCGAGCGCCTGTTTGGCCGACAACAAATCCAACGTTACTTGATCATCATTGGAACGAATCGATTTTTTCTCCAACACATCAACAACAACAACGTACATGGCCGACTGAACCATTCGGCAATGATATTGGCGGTGATGAACTACCTTATCCACGGCAAACAACAAATCATAACAATAATGATTTCAGTCCATTACCATCATCACCAGCGGCCTTATTGAATGGTAGTCATCTAGGTCAAACAGGACGTTTTCAATTTCCAAATGATTCAACATCATCTCCATTTATTCCTCAACAATTACCTCCAATGTCATCTTGTTTCACTGATTCATTGTACGATCCTTCGCCATCATCTGTACTATTTTCCAATGATTTAGATCGAAGTAATACTTCATTACTCGATGCACGACAACAACAACAACTAACGTCAGACAATTCAATGTTATCAAGAGACAGCAAATTAATATTAGACCAAATGGCCGGACGTTTTGCTGATCTACAATTACAACCACCACCATCAGCATATCCATCCTATCAAAATCCATTCTTATCTCCATCAAACGATCAGCAACAACAACAACAACAACAACAGCAACTTTTATCATCATTCTACTATCAACAATCGTCACCATCGACTCAACAAATGGTTAACCCACGTTTGCCACCACCGCCATTTGCCAATCATATGTATCTCAATTCGACATCATCACCGCATGCACAATATCCTCTTGCACAACAACAACCACCATCGCAACCGAATGGACCAGGGGCATCGAATCTATTCAATGATCGTTATGAACGTAACGATGGTTATCTACCATTTTCGAATAATTCATCGTATTTATCAGCGATGCGTTTTTCACCGAATCCAGCCTATCGTACGACTAAAAGTGGCAAACAACAAATAGGTCCGGAAAATTCCAATTTATTCATTTGTCATCTACCACAAGAGACAACTGATCAAACATTGATGAATCTATTTTCTCAATTTGGTAAGATTTTCTTCTTCGAATACTTTCGATTTTCGAACGAAATTTCCGTTCTTTTTTTCGTCTTCTCCTAGGCAATGTTCTGTCGGCCAAGGTGTTCGTTGACAAAAAAACCAATCAATCAAAATGTTTTGGTTTTGTTTCCTACGACAATCCAGCATCGGCTCAGCAAGGTGCATACATACATTTCTTGTCTCTCCAATAAACAAACTATTCTTTTTTGTTTCATTCGATTTAGCTATATCAAGCATGGATGGTTATAGTGTTGGTTCCAAACGACTGAAGGTTGAATTGAAAAAACCTCGTCGTAATTCATAGTATGACAACCAAATCTATCAATCGAACAGTAGAAGAAAACAACAAATAACAAAGATCTGTAATATGAATTGTCTATTTCTCGTTTGATTTATTTATCACGTTTTCTCTCGAAAAAAAAAAGAAAATCGAAACTTATTTACATTTCTCTTATGTTGTGTGTGCGTGTGTTCATTTTGTGTGTTTCTCAAAGAGACTTGTGTAGAAAAAAAACACTAAATTTTCGATGAGACTGAGATGATGAAATATTTCCTGTATGTTTCTTTTCTTTTTTTTGTTCTTCTTATTTATGTGTTCATGGCTCTCTCGATTTTTCGTCGACTACTACTACTATTATTCTTCTTTTTTTTGTGAGTTGCTGCTGTGTTCCAAAACTGTGTTTTCTGTTTTTCTAAAGTTGCCACTATTACTGCCGCCGCCACTGTTTTCTCCTTTATTTATTTATTAAGCGATTATATATGTGTGTGTATCAGCTTTTATTATATGCTGTGTGTTTCCACGCGTGCGTGCATGCAGTTCACTCATTTTATTTTGTTGTTTCTTCTCTATCATTTCATTTTTCGTTTATTAAAACAAAACAAAAAAAACTCCCTAATTTATTCACAACTTAAAAGGAAAAAAACACATCAACCAACAGTTATATTATTATTCTTTCGTTTCTTTTCTTTCTTCTTTTGTGTGCTTGTGTGCTCATACCTAAACGGTTGTTGTGTGTGCGTGTGTGGTTTTTTCTCTGTTGATTATCGTTGGGTTATTGGATGCCTATAACTTTATATATCTGTAAGTGTGTATGTGTGTGATTATCAATCGGCACTGAGGAAACAAAAAGCAAACAAAGAGGAACAAAAGCAAGTACACTGATGTTTTCTTTTGTTTTGCACATTTTGTTTTTTTTCTCTTCTTTCTTTGATTTCCGACGGCGTGATTATTTATCTGTAAGTGTATATGTGTTTTCTGTGTATCTCTGTAAGTGTTATTTTCAGTTTTGAAACAAAAAAAACAACAACAACATACACCAACGATATATAAAGAAAAAAAACATTCATAACTTATTCCTTTTGTCGTGATTAAATAATTGATTTATTTATATATATATATATAAACGTCGAGAGTAAATGTATTTTGTTTAAAAAAAAAACACGCACAAATACACACAAAGACATGGTTATAAGTTTATAATTAATATTCTTCCTGTTCGATAGACTCTTCGGTGTTTGTATCGACACCGACTTCTTCGTAATCTTTTTCCAATGCAGCTAAATCTTCGCGTGCTTCGGCGAATTCACCTTCTTCCATGCCTTCGCCGACGTACCAATGAACAAAAGCTCGTTTAGCGTACATTAAATCGAATTTATGATCGAGCCGTGCCCAAGCTTCGGCAATAGCCGTTGTATTCGAAATCATGCAAACAGCACGAGGAACTTTAGCCACATCTCCACCTAAAAACAAGGAGCGTAGTGTTGTTTTTTTTCTTCTTGATAAAAGAAAAGTTCATTCCGACCTGGAACAGGAACAGGTGGTTGATAATTAATTCCGACTTTGAAACCAGTTGGACACCAATCAACGAATTGAATCGATCGTTTAGTTTTTATAGCTGATATAGCGGTGTTAACATCTTTGGGTACGACATCGCCACGATAGAGTAAACAACAAGCCATGTATTTACCATTGCGTGGATCACATTTAACCATTTGATTGAATGGTTCGAAACAAGCATTGGTTATATCTTGAACAGTAAACGCTTCGTGAGCAGCTTTTTCAGCTAAATAAATAAATCAACAGAAAAATGCTCTTGTTTACGATGATTTTAACGAGACTAACCACTGCAAATTGGTGCGTAAGTGACCAATGGAAAATGTATACGTGGATAAGGTACAAGATTGGTTTGAAATTCAGTGAGATCAACGTTTAATGCACCATCGAAACGAAGTGATGCCGTGATCGATGAAACTATTTGTGCTATTAAACGATTGAGATTGTAATAAGATGGGCGTTCAATATTTAAACTACGTCGACAGATATCATAGATAGCCTCTGGAAAAACAAAATACGTCGAATATTTTTTTTGTTGTCTTTGGAAATTTGAGAATGTTATTATCTAATACAAACCATTATCTACCATAAATGCACAATCTGTATGTTCTAATGTGCAATGAGTAGTTAAGATTGAGTTATATGGTTCGACAACAGCTGTCGAAACTTGAGGTGCAGGATAGACTGCGAATTCAAGTTTCGACTTCTTTCCATAGTCCAAACTGAGACGTTCCATTAATAATGAAGTAAAACCTGAACCTGTACCACCTAAAAAATCCGAATACGACAAATAAATCGATTGAATATTTCTTTTTTCTTACCACCAAAACTATGGAATACAAGAAAACCTTGAAGACCTGTACATTGATCAGCTATTTTACGTAGTTTTTCGAGAACATTATCGACAATTTCTTTGCCGATTGTATAATGTCCACGAGCATAATTATTAGCTGCATCTTCTTTACCCGAAATTAATTGTTCAGGATGAAATAATTTCGAATAAGAACCTCGACGAATTTCATCTTCAAGAGACGAAAAAAAAACCAATTTCCTCCGACAAATCATTATTTCTTATTTACCAATAACTGATGGTTCGAGATCGATAAAAACAGCTCGTGGTACATATTGTCCCGTTCCTAAATCGAAGTTTATTTATTAAAATGAATACTTTGAAAATTTTCTCCAACCTGTTTCACTAAAAAACGTGCTGAACGATGTTTCTTTCGAATCTAAAAGACAATCAAACATTTATCCAGCAAACAATCAGAATTCCTACAAACCTGTTATTGATTCTAATCGATAGATAAACAAAAAAGAAGAAGAAAAAACATCGATATTAGTGTACTATTCTTTTATTATCACATTATCATCTTACTGATAATATGACTGCTGTCTCGTTCTTTGCTCAATGTTCCGTCGGGCTCGATTCCATGTTCGAGACAATAAAGTTCCCAACAAGCATTTCCAATTTGACAACCTATTCACTCAAATGATGAATTCCTCGATAGATCATGATCGTTCATCTTACCAGCTTGTCCAACATGAATACTGATACATTCACGCTAAAAAAAAACGATAAATTAAAGAATTATTGCTCTAGATTCGATACGGATAATCTCAACCGACCATTTTTGTTTCCGATGCTCGTGACTAATCAGCTCGAGTGAATCGCGATAGAGAAAAAAAGAAAAGATAGTCGAGAGAACACTGCTAGTTCGATTGCCAACACGCCAAATGATAGATCATCGTCGTCATTTTTTCTCTCTCTTCCGTTCTGTTCCATTCTGTAACCGCGATAGATTTTCTGTATTCTCTTGGCTTATTAATATTCTGTTTGGTTAGTTCTAGCAATCATAGATAGAATAGATAGACAGATGATGATGGTGGTAGTACATGCATTTCATTTAGTCGCCCTTTTCCTTTTTTTGTTCTCATCCAATCCCGATATTTGATTAGAAAAAGAAGTCGATCTATCCCATGATCGACATGAAGGCTAAACAAACCATCACTGTCATCGTTAGCATCACTTTCCGTTTGTCAAATTCAGCCATACATATAGATAGATAGATATACAAAATGTGAAATTCAACAGACCGAAAATAGGACGTTGCTTGTTTTTAAAAAAAACCACACACACGATAGATATACACATTTAAAAAAAAGAAGAAGAAGAAGAATCGAATAGAGTGACAAACAACACCCAAAAGAAAAATATATTCGAACGAAATAATCGCTCATTTTGGAAAATAGACAGACAGAGAGAGAGTATGTGTAACAAATACAAAATGAACAAAAAAAGAGTCGACCAGATCTATATAGTTAAGACATCGAATAATCGATATAAATTTAATCTAAATATTCTTTTTTTTTCTTCTTGTGTTTTTCTTCGACAAAAAAATAATAAATGCCTTGATTTTTATATATCTGTTTCATCCTTTTTTTTTATTCTTTTACTCTCTCTCTATGTACAGTAAGCGTAAACTCAAAATTCACGATCTTCCAAAAATTTATATTCAAACATGAAATTGTCCCGTTTACGTGTTTGCCAACGTTCATAATCGAAAAATATGTATGTACCCTAAACAACAAAACGATCGAAATTCCTATTTTACAAACGAGAAAATCCGAACTCACCTGTTCATAATCATCTGTTATGGTTTTCGGTTCTTCATATCGTTGAAACCACATCATATGTTTCGTATGAAAACGCCACGACTGTCTTTTCAAGGCTTTTGCTGCGAGATATTGTGCACGAGTTCCCTAGACGAATAAAACTGATCTTATTGTTGTTCTTTCTTCTTCTATTGTTTTACCTCCATATAATAGAAAACAAAAAATAATGTATCAGGTGCTAAACGATAATAGAATTCCGGTGTATCGCTAGCTGATGGCGGTGTTTGAGGATAATAGGAAGCCATTGGTACGTGACCGAGAGGATTTCTTCCATAGATTCGATTTGCATTTGTTCTTTTCAACAAAACAAAAAAATAAGAATTTCTATTTCAATTCTCAACAAACCTTTGTCGTTCGGATTCTAAGAGCGATGGTAATTTAGCAAAGGCTGAATTCAATCGATTAAGCATGCGTGTTTCAGCAGTTGTTAATGGCACGCGATTAGTTTGAATCGACGATTGATTCGATGTTGATAATGGATATCGAAATGTATGATGTTCAGGCAATTGACCAATAATTCCACTTAAATTTGTTGATGATAAATCATTCGAAAGAAACGACGATGTTGCATTGCCTCCTGACAGAAGAGATAAACCACTAGTATTGGTAAAATTTGTGTTTGTATCCAATGGCGAATGACCTTCTAAAGAACCGTTTGTTAGTAATGATGATGATGTTGGCCGATCATTCTCCGAAATTGTATGAGAGAGCAAAGGAGATTGTTGAGTATTTGGCAATGAATCAAGAGATGTACTCGATGATATTTGATGAGGAATGTTTGACGATGGTTGAGTGGATCCGGGACCTGAATAGAGTGTCGACGGAATTGTTGTACCATTGGCTAGTGTCACCGTTGATGCATTCGATGACGAACCACTGATTTGAGAGATATTATTAAGAATTTGTTGGTTTAATAGGCCTAAATTGTTCGATGAACTTGTTGGTTGTTCATTATTGGCAACAGATGTTTGTCGCGAGACTTGTTTGATTTGTGGCGATTGAATGTTTGCTGATTGTTTCGATGTTGTCGAACTATTATTATTCGTCGTTGTTGTTGATGATGCCGGTGGTGTAGTTGTTGTTGTTGAATTTTGAGAAACAATTGTTGAATATTGAAGAACAGGTTGAGTCGATGATGATGGATAATTAAAATGTGACGGTGTTTTTGTTGAATTCGATACACTCGGAGATTGTTGTTGTTGTTGTTGAAATTGAAGAGGATTTTTCGGAGACGATGCATGCGAATTACTCGTAGTCGATGAACCATTGGCACCGGAATTGGCTCGATTTCGTTGCGATTGATTATCTTCCGATTCGGATTTGTTTCGTTTTCGATCATCAGTCGCCGACAGAGCCGGACTTGCACTCGGTGAACTCGGTTGTGTTGATGACGGTGTTGTGAGACCGATATTTGATTCACTATCAGTATTATGTGAATTTGTATTCGAACGTTCATGTCTAATTTACAGAAAGTAAGAAAAATTTTCATTGAAAGATGAACTCTTACGAATGACTTGGCAACGAATGTGAATGGGCAGTGAATGATGATAAACTAATGTCCGTTAATGTTGAATGAGCATTTAAACTGCTGCCTGCGCCATTGGATAATGACGAGGAATAAGATGGTGTCGTTGCTGTTGTTGCTGGTATTGCAATCACCGGTGCTAGGATTGTTGTTAGATTATCTAAATCGATTTCATCGTACATGAGTTCATTTTCTTTGAAATCCGATTCTTGATTGGATTCGATATAATATTCGACATCATCTCGTAGATTGTGTATTGGCTTAAGATCGATTGCATCGTTATCAATAGCTCGCAAGATTTTTTCCAATGATTCAACATGAAATTTATGTCTTTCAATTGTATGTTTCGTTTCTTCTAAACGTTCTTGTTTCTACGAATGAACGAAAAACGGCAAACTTTTCAAAGATTAGTTTCTTTTTCGATTGTCTATTACATCTCGATCGGATTTCTTCTTTTTCAATGATACGGATAATGATTCGATATCTGCTTCGCATTTATCGATTTGAAGTTGAAGTTCTTGCAATGCGTCCTGAGCAAAAAGTCGATTTAGTTTTTCGTTTTTTTTCGAAATTAAACATTGAAATTTACTCGTATCCAATGAGTACATTCTTCTTTTTCTTTTTCCTGTGGATCAAGTTTAGCTCCGGCACCGAGACCTTCTTTACTGTACGCTTTTGTTTTCGTTTCTCGTTCGACAACTTTGAATCTTTCCATTTGCTAGTTAAAACAAAAACCAATTTTTGTTTTGTCTTTTTTTCCCCAACGACAAACTTGTTCGATATTTTTTCTTGCTTCTTGCAATTGCTTTTTGTCTTTGATTTCTTGTCCCGATAACCATGTTTTGATTTGATCACGTAAACGTTGTAGTTTCTTAATTTCTTTTTTCAATTCTTGTTCATATTTGTCTTTTTGATTGTGATTTGGTGCCGCATGAACCTGAAGACAAATCATCACGAATAGACAAAACAAAACAAAAAAAACACTGTTTGTCCTACTTTTTGCCAAATATCTTCGAATACTTCGACACCTTCAGTTACTTTTCTTAGACAACGGTCGATTTCGGCTGCAAACAACAAAAACAAACACAATCGAATTCAAATGCAAAGATTTCTTCGTTACCTTGCAATTTTCTCCTATCACCCATCGTAAAAAATTGAATTGATTTTGAATACTAATTTCGCAAAAAAAATGAAACATAGAACAGGTGAATCAGCCGAATTGTTTTTCTTTTCTTTCTTTCGTTTTCTCTCTCCTTTGTGAACAGTTTCGAACTGTGAGTTAGACGACTTTCTGTTTATCTGTAAGCAAACGATGAAAATAAATTTTTATTTAAAAATATCAGAGCAAACAATTTTTTTTTAGTGAAATAAATAAACAAAAAACACATAAGAATTATGCAGAATAGGCGCGCCCGGTTGGACGACCGACCAACCGATCGGTCTGACGACTCAATGAATCATCCAGCAAAAACACACATTCCTCATCAAATCCAAAAGCACGTTTACAGAGGTCGTAGGAAAATGCAGAATAGTTAAAGAGGTCAGACACATTTATAACCTAACGGCTTGATTTCATTAAATTGTCTTGAAATTGTTGAACTACTATCGATTATGAAATTTTTCACATAGACATATACACAGATGAACTATTTTCTAGACAGACTACCGAAATTTTGTTTATGACAGAATGAAATTTAACGAACAAACTCCGTTCGATCAACATTTGTTTAGGTTTTTCTTAATTAACAGACTTGCATTGTCGAATGTGTTAAAGACACAATTCATCATCAAACAACAAAAATGATGACCCATTCAAATTAGATAGGTGTTGTCGGCACTCTTATGGACTGATTAATCGAGATATCTAACATAAATTGTCACACAAAAGAGAGAATTGAGTAGATACTGTGTGAAAGATGTATCCGGTTAAACATCACTCGTATCTCTTCTTCTTCTTCGATGTGTTAGTTAATTGTTTTGATCTCTACGTTCTTTTTATGTGTATCGATTTATGTTGAATAACAAATTAATCAAAAGAGAGAGAAATTCAAACTTTAAATCAGATGCCAAAAAAAAAGCAACAAGCATTCGCACAAATTGTCACATGGATAATTTATCTTATCTATCGAGGTTTATCATCGAGATAGAGCCAAATTTCTCTCTCTGTGTCTCTCGTTTTCTCCTCTCTTTAACACGTGTTCAAACCAATGATATCCATTCAATCACCGCGGCCTATTCATTTCTCTCGCTCTCTTCTTTCTCTTTTCATATATATCGTGCTAGATCGTTTTTCACGTTACGTTCATTTTCGTTTTTTGATTCATACTCGTGATATACATATAAATAATCCACTTCAGATAATAATTTATCATTTATTTCAAAAGACAACAACAACACGATGCCTAAATCATCGCCATTATATCTTCGTCCAAGAAAATTATTTGTCGATGATGACACAAACGATACTGATCTACAGATTAGAAATTCAAAATCATCAAATCATATCATAACAACAGCACTCGCTCGTCTAACAACACGTACACCTCCATCATCATCTCATCATACCGTTGTTATACGAACAACTGTTCAACAAACACCATTGTCAGCAAATCGAAAACTACAAATGATTGATGTCAATGTTTGTCAACAAGAAAATCACCTTTCAATCAAACGTCTCAAACGACAATCTATGAATCAATCAACTCCAGTACCCATTCGACGAGAATGTAATGTCAATCCGTTTATGACATTAACTTCAACAAATGAAAATAAACCACAGAAAAGAAAACGTTCATCAATAAAACAATTGTAAGAAATTTCATTGTTTTTTCGTTCAATTTACACACACGGAAATGTTTTCGTTTAGAGTTTTTGATGAAGAAAATTGCGAAGAAAATTATCGAAGAAAAAAGGTAGATTTCGAAATTTCTTTTTTTGGAAAAGCCTTATCGTTTTTTGATTGTAGCGTCTCGCACTCAAACAATGCAATGTTCGTCGTTTTAATGAAGAATTTCACACTCAATCATTGCTCGGTTCAGGTGAATTCGGTAATGTTTATCTATGTGTCAATCGTCTCGATGGTTGTGCGTATGCAATCAAAAAATCCAAACGACCAATCGCTGGCAGTTCATTCGAGTAACTTTCGTTTTTTTTTCAAAATATTCTCTTCCACAGCGCAATACACCTTAACATTTAGAATGCTCGCTTGGAAAGAAGTCTGCGCTCAAGCTGTGCTCAAACATCCTAATATCCTTCAATATTACTCAGCATGGGCCGAAGATGATCATATGTACATACAAAGCGAATTTTGTAATGGTTAGTTTAGCAGATGTGCAAACATATGTTTCGATTTTGTTCTTTGTTAGGAGGTAATCTATCCGAACGTATACGTGACAATCATCATCGAAATTGTACGATGGATGAGCAAAATTTACGACGAATTTTATTGCACATTGCCAATGGTTTAGCATTTATACATGGCAAAAATCTTGTACATTTGGATATTAAACCGGAAAATATCTTTTTATCGATCAATGAAGATAATCTCGTGTATAAAATCGGTGATTTAGGACATGTTACGGATATTTATGATCCATTCGTTGAAGAAGGTGATTCAAGATATTTGGCGAGAGAAGTTCTTCAACAAAAATATCAATGTCTACCCAAAGCAGATGTCTTTTCATTAGCATTGACGATCTATGTTGCTGTATGTTTGATTGATTTTCATGTTTATTGAATGTTTTTTTTGTTGTTTTACAGGGTACGAATAGTATGTTACCGAAAAATGGTGATGAATGGGATCGAATACGTGACGGCAAATTACCCAAAATTAAACATTGTTCTGATGGATTTAATGATTTACTATTAGTAAGAAATGCAAATCTTCTTATCAGATCTATGAACATGTTTTTTTCTCATTCGAATAGAGAATGATCAAGCCAGATATCAGTGAACGACCATCGTCTGCTGATTTAGCCGAACATCCGATCGTATCACCAGTTGGCGAACGTAGTAAAACTCAACTATTCGATGAACTACAAGAAGAACAACGAAAGAATTCTGTCTTAACTAAGTAAGATTGGAAACTTTCGAATTCAAACTAATTCTCTCTCGTTCTCTTGTGTTTGAATAGGAAACTTTTGGATTACATGCTGTTAGCTAATGAACTTGAACGTGTTTGTTCACAAATCCGTGCTGTTGATATGAATAAATCACATACAGAATCATCTCCATTACAACGTTCAAGTAGTGTTAGTGATATACGATTAACATCAGTCGTGTAATCGATGAAGTATCGTTCTTTTTTTTTCTTCACTCGGGATTAACTTATTTTCATAATTCAAAACAAAACAAAAAGCCAAGACTGCAAAATACTTATTTTTTTGTCTCTCTCTCTCTTTGTTTCGTCGAATGTGGTTACTGGACAAGCCAAAATTCAAATAAATAAATAATGCTTTTAACTTTGTTCTGAATTTTACCCTTTTATCTTTCTTTGTTCAATTTGTTACTCTTCATATATGTATTATTCATTTTTTTTCTCCTTAAATGCCATTGATCAATTGTTGTGTATAGACTGTTTTTAAACACATTGTTCGTATCCGTTTAATTCTCTTTCTCTTTGGTGTCTCTCTTCAAAAAAAAATGAATAAGAATGTGTGAAAAAAAATGAATGAACGAATTGTTATCTGTGTTGTTTTTCTCTCGTTTGTTGATTGTTGAATATCTTCTATGAAGATATTCTTTTTTTTGTCTGTCACTTTATTCTTATTGTTCATTGTTTTTCTCTTTCTCTTGTTGTTTTTTTTTTCTTATGTTGATTGTTTCTCTTTCGATGATATTATATGTACACCTGTGACTTTGTTCTATATTTCTTGTTAGTTCTTTTTTTTTGTCTGGATAATGAAAAATCATTTGAATAAAAGTTAAAAGAAAGGTTTAAAATTTATTGACATTTAAAATCAAAGTGTTGTGATCTGTTATATGCTTGCTGAAGAAATAGTAATAAATAAGAGTAGACCAGAGGAGAAACAACGGATTCGAATCGCTAAATAACTCCAAAAAGAGAAAAACGAAAAGATCTTTTATATCCTAACTTATCTTAGATTTACATACTGAATCTGTATTCACTATTCTATTTTAAATGGCTTCAAAATATGTTAGTTCATTCGATTAGTTAGAAACATAAAATAAAACTAACAAAATAAAGTGTTTGTTTTAGAAGAATAAAGTTGGTTTCCAATCGTACAATTACCAACTCGTTTTTATTTGTTATTCAAAAAGATATTACGCATATTTGCGAGTTGAATTATATAGATATGTGACGCGTTACTTGCCGTAGATTATCTAACAGAGATAAAATCCTGCAAATATTCGCTTTTCTTAATTATATTTGCGTTAATTTTACAGTTTTATCTATTTCGATAGTGAATACGATGATTTCTAAATGATCATCTTTCATGCTATGATGCTTCAAATGAATGAAAAGGAAACTTAAGAGATGTTTAATTGCAACCATGGTCCTCATTATCGGTGTTTTTTTTCGTGTCGTGCAGTAGAAACTTGATTGGTTGTTCATTCTTCCAATGAAATAGCGTTTCTTCATTTGGTTGGCTAACTTATTTGATTGTGCTAGCTTCTTCTTCATAGTGATTTTTGTTTTGTCCTTTTTCTTTTTAAGTAATATAAAATTTGTCGATTAACATCTATTGAAATAAAATATTTCGAAAAGATTTTCATGAAATATTCTATTTTATTATGATAGATTTTGTTGAATTTAATTGTCATTTTCATCTTTGTACACAAAAACCGAAGGAAGTAATAACAAAAGATGATTTTCTTGATATGAAAAGTTTTTCTCATCTGATGCAATTCTAGTTTTAAATGAGCAATCGTTCGAATACTCGTTGGGGTGCTCGACAGCCACCACGTCGTGGCGGCGGCGGCGGTGGACATGAAGCTAGTGGTGGTTATGATCAGAATTACGATGATTATAATTATGGTCATTACCAACAATACGGAGCCAGTGGTGGTTATAATTATGATTATGAATCGTACGATCAAACACAAGGAAACTATGATCGAAATTCTCAATCAGGTAATAACAAACGTTATCCATCGAATCGAAGTAATTACGAAACAGGAACAAACTATTATTACAATCCACCACCGAGACACGCAAAGAATTTTGCTGAAAATAATAATAATAGTAATTATAACAATAAAACTAATCCTACAACAACAAAGAAACCAGTTAAAGAACAGCAAGAAACTAAAGTTGTACCAGAACCTGTAGTAATTTCAACTCCACCACCTCCAACTCCACCAATTGAACAACCAAAACCAGTTGAACCATCACCTCCTCCTGTTCCAGTCGAAGAACCGCCAACTCCAGTTGTCGAACCTCCTCCACCGGAAGAAAATCTCGATACACTTCGTGCCCAAGTATCCAGTTACCTAACCGAACGTCACGATCGTTTCAAACAACGTCAAGAACTTCGCGAGCAGAACCTTCGCGCCGAACAAAATCGTCCCAATGCTGAACAACAACAAGAAGCGGTCTCACGTTTAGATTCCAGTATCAAACGTATCCCGCCATTCATCAAACGTCTTCGAACGTTAACCGAACAACAACGTGATGCACTCTGCCGTGATATGCAAACACTCAATCTAACTCGTTACATCTCCGAAGTAGCCACCGCCTTAACCGAAGCCAAGTTAAAAATGACCGATGTTTGGACGTCCGTGCAAATCTGCTCGTTGTTACATCAACGTTATCCGGATTTTTCGGGTTCTCTCTACGAAAATTGGCTCAAAGTTCTCAATAAAGATACGCTCACTGATAATCTATCGAAAGTTCGTGTTGATCTACGACTTTTTGCCGAACTCATCACTGTACATGTTTTGCCTGCTAACCAATCGATGAATCATCTTGTTTCATTACTCACAACGTTGACAAATAATGATAAAGATTTTTCGAATCTAACGATTTTGATCAGTTTCTGTCGGCTTTGCGGCGAAGATTATGCGGAGATATTTTCGACGAAAATTCGTAAATTAATTACGAAACTCGATGAAAATATCGATGAATCATCGCCGAAGAGTTCGTTTCATTCTCAAGAAATCAAACAACAGATTCGACAGATGTTAATTGATTATTTTCAAAAACTTGCCTTGTTTCTTTTGGAAGAACATAAACAATTGCAAAAACAAAATCAACAATTACAACGAACGATGGAGGTAAATCGAACGAGTCTATGATGAGTTAAAGGCGAATATGACCAAAAAACAAATAACCGTCTTGTCTATCGAGATTTGTATAGATAATGAAGGTTTTTATTAAACATGGATGGAAAAATTTATTTTCCTGAGACTTTCGATTTACTAATCTTTCAAAGATTAATTCTTGTTGTTTTTCATAGAATCGAGGTGAAGTTAATCAAGAAATAAAAGATAAATATGAACAAGCAAATACGAGTTTTCAAAAACTTCTTCAAAATACCGAAACATTAGCCGATTTGTTGGATCAAACAATGCCGGAATTGCCAATCGAAGGTTCGGCAAATGAACAAAAACCATAAACTCTTGATTTCATATTTCGATATTCTAGAAACGACGAAGAAGACAAGCGATCGAATGGGCATTGATTTCTGTCTGCCAGGACGATCGGACGATGTGAGTTGAAAAAACAGACAGAAAGAGAGAAATACGATTTTCTATTCGAAGGATTTGGGCGGTAATACGATTTGGGAGGATAGTGAAACGAAACAATTCTATGAAGATATTCCCGATTTGAAATTATTTTTGCCTGGTTATGCTTTTCGTGAGCCTGTTACTCCAGCAGCTACAACAACACCTGAAGGTTGTTGAATTTCGTGAATTTTCTCAATCCTATTTCTTTGTTTTCAATGAATCTAGAAAGTGATACTATCGATGCAGCGCAAATGGAACAGGAAATCGAAAAAGAAGCGTTAGAAGTCACTTCAACGCCGGTCGAAGGCGAAGAAGAAGACACGACGCTCGCTGATATCGAAGAAGGCAACGACGAAGATGTCAGCGCAAATAATATTAAACTCATGATGGACGTATTTGTCAATCAACTACCGACGTGTGTTAATCGTGAAATGATTGATAAGGTAGATTTTTTTTCTTTTGTTTATTTGTTCGATCGACAAAGTTCGTGTTTAGGCGGCTCGAGATTTTGCTACGAATTTGAATTCCAAACAAAATCGAAAACGTTTAATCAAAGCTCTCTATACAGTTCCACGAACATACCTTCATTTACTTCCATTCTATTCTCGATTAGTTGCACAATTGTATCCGGTCATGCCTGACATCGGCAATGAACTCGTACGTTTATTAAAAAATGAATTTCGTGCACATATAAGACGAAAAGATCAAATTTACATCGAATCCAAAATAAAAACCGTTCGATTTCTCGGTGAATTAGTTAAATTCAATGTTTTCCCCAAAAGTGAAGCATTGAACTGTTTGAAAACGTTATTAGGCGACTTTCGACATCATAATATCGAAATGTGTTGCAATCTTTTGGAAACATGCGGCCGATTTCTCTACCGAAGCACGGATTGCCATCGACGAACAGAAATCATGCTCGTAAAGAAAAAAAAACAAACAAATCTTTTAGCTTTTATTTTTCTATTTCTCATTGATTAGGAAATTCTTCTACGAAAGAAAACCGTTCTCACATTGGACAGTCGATATACAACTCAAATTGAAAATGCGTATTATTATTGCAATCCACCAGAAAGCAAAGAAGTCGAGAAGAAAATTCGTTCGCCGATTCAAGAATATCTTCGTCGATTGTTGTTCAAGGATTTGAATAAGATGACTGTCGAGAAAATCCTTCGACATATAAGAAAATTCAATTGGGCCGATGGGGAATTTCGTTTGTACGCGATTAAATGTCTCGCGACGCCTTACGCATTGAAATTCAATTCGATTCCGTGTTTAGCCAGTATTCTCTCGGGTTTATCGCATTTTTATGTAGGAGCTTTTTTTCGAGAAAATACGAGCGAACGAAAATCTCTTTTGATTAGGACGATGTGGCCGTTGAAGTTGTCGACAATGTTGTCGATGATATTCGTTCAGGACTCGAGGTAGAAATGAATAAACAATTCGTTTTAAAATGATGAATTTTTTCGTTAGATTAATATTCCGAAATTGAATCAACGACGTTTATGTATGGTTAAATATCTCGGTGAATTGTATAATTATCGAGTTGTTGAATCGATTGTTATCTTTCGAACGTTATATTTATTGATTACATACGGAGTTAATCTTGAAATATCGGAAACTACGGAATTCGATCCACCTGAACATTTATTTCGTATTCGACTTGTTTGTACATTATTGGACAGTTGTGGACAATATTTCGATCGGGGTACAAGCAAAAAACGATTGGATTGTTTTCTACTTTATTTCCAAGTAAAATTCTATTTGATAGGAAAATTCAAATTCGAATCTTTTTTTTTTGCAGAGATATTATTTTTTTAAAAAAGAACTGCCAGTTTGGAATGCCATAACCTATCCGTTTCCATTAGAAGTCGAACACATATTCGATGATTGTGTGTTCGATCTAAGACCGAAATTTCATAAAGCAACTTCGTATGCTAAAGCTTGTGAACAAATTGAGAACATGGAGAAAGAATTTGTTAATTTAATTAATCAACAAAAAGCAAAAGAAAGTGCGAATCAAGCACGTGACGTTAATTTAGCACCGATTACTGAAGATGAAGAAGTACCAGCAGCAGAAGAGGACGAAGAAGAAGAAGAAGAGGAGGAAGAGGAGGAGGAAGAAGACGAAGGCGAAGATGGTGAAGTTCATGGAACAGTACGTAGTCGTCGACCACGAATAAGTGGTGGCAGTGCTGCTGATGAAGAAGGTCTCGATACGGATGAAAACGAAGTGAATACATTTGTTGAAGAAGCAAATCCAATGAAAAACAACACAACTGAACGAACGAAAATCGTCAGCGAAGAAGATGCAGAATTTATGAAAGCATTCGATGCTGTTATTGCCGAATCTGTTTCCGTATGAGTTCAATTTTCGATCGGATTGATCGATGTTTTCTCGATTTTTTAGCAAAGAACAAATGATATGATGAAAATTCCTGCGCCGGACATTGCTGTGCCAGTGAATGCAAGCAAAAATCGTGTTCCATCGGCAACAACTCTTACTGCTTCACGTAAGAATCCTTTGATCTACAAAGAACAAGATTTAACTTTTGTTTTGTACAGAAAGCGATGGAGAAGATGATCCGGAAAGTCCAACGAAAAAACCTGATACCGTTAATTTTGTTGTAATGTTAAAAAAGAACAACAAACCTCAAGTATGAATTCGAATTTTCGACGAATTGAAATAGTTTATTTTCAAATCGATTTAGTTTTATGACATGGCCGTTTCGAGTACATCGGAAATGGCATTGAAATTGAAAGCTCGAGAACAAGTAGATTTTGTTTTTAAAATAAAAAAGAAACACATAGAATCCAATATGCTTTGTCTTAAGGCTGATCGAGAAGAAAAAGCTCAATTGAAGATCTTAACATTGAACATGTCGACACGAATGGAACAACAAGAAAACGAGCAAGGTGGTTTGATGGCGAAGAAATTCAATTGAGAGAAAGACAAATTGTTTTCTGAATTTTTATTTAGAATTAATGATGAATACGACTAATCGAGCACCACAAGCATCGGCTTGGAATGCAAATCGAGATAAAAAACAGAAATATATTCCACCTAAAGGCGCACCTGATGCTGACCTCATTTTTGGACCAAAGTAAACGAGGGACAATTAGATCATTTGTTTTTTTCTTAATATTTACTTTCCTCGTTAGGAAACGGTGAAGAATGTCAACTCCAGTACGGAAATCACATCGGACTTCTAACAATTGACCACGCGATTCAGACCAAGAATAACAAAATCCAATGATATCTTCATGTCTATTGAATAAATCCAACAAATGATGATGAGGACGAACTAATGAAAATAATATAATAATACCAAAAAAAACAAAATAAAACTACGATTAAGTTTTATAATCTTGTGATTTATATTCTTTGTACAGTGATTCACTGGAGATACGGATATGTAGAAATTGAAGTCTGCTTTTCTTTCGTTTGTTTGTTTGTTCGTTCATTTTTTTCCTCTTTGTTTCCTTCTTTATTTTCTTTTTCTCTTTAACTTTTATTTCAACACAACACACACAATTATCTAATAAGAAAGAAAATCAAGAGAGAGAGTCCCCGCGCACAAGAGAGAGAGATGATGATGATACGTTATCTCTTTATCGGGTTTATTATTCTATTCTAAACGTTAAAAACTCGTTTTTTTTCTTTTTGTTATTTTGTACAATGTGCCTATCTGCTAAAACAGTTGTCATCTTTATATGTTTTGCTAACGAAAAAAAAAACAGAAGAAATAAAAACAGAAAGGAATTGTATACTAATTTAGTTTTCATTTCTCTTTTATTAGGTTTTTTTTCAAAATATGAATCAAACTGCTCAAAAAGGCTTTTCACATGCTGCAGATGTGTATGAACAAGCTCGGCCATCATATCCAACTGAAGTTGTTGATTTTATCAAATCATTTTTAAATGAAACACCAGATATTGTCGTTGATCTGGGTGCTGGTACTGGTAAATTGACTCGTCTTTTAGAACCACTTAATGCACGTGAATTAATCGCTATCGAACCTGTTGCTGAAATGCGTGAAAAGCTTAAAAACATTCCCATTGTAACAAAAATACTCGATGCAACTGCTGAACAGTTACCTCTTGATGATCATACAGTTGATATGATTATTTGTGCACAATCATTTCATTGGTTTGCAACTCATTCTGCTCTAGCTGAATTTCATCGGGTATTAAAGCCAAACGGTCGTCTCGTACTTATTTGGAATTCAGATGATCAGACAGATAAACAATGGAGAATTGAAATCGAGACATATATTCAAAGTTTTAAACCGCCTGGAACGAATCGTTATAAAGCGATGGAATGGAAGACAGTATTCGATGATCAGAAATATTTTTCATCATTAGAAGTGAAACAATTTAAGAATTTCCAAAAGATCACCCGTGATTTAGGTATCAAACGTGTTTTGTCCACAAGTTTTATTGGCGCATTGCCTCCTGAAGAACAAGCAAAAGTAATTGAACACATTCGACAGATTTTAGATAATGCTGAAGAAATCCGAGGAATAAATGAATTTGATATAGAACATATTACCAACGTCTATTGGTGTTCGGCTTTACCTTGATTTTATCGAACTGCATTTTATTTTTGAGAATATTTTCCTAATTTATTTTTTTGAATCAAATAAAAAATATATTAACGATTTGATCATAGAACAGGCAAAAATCGTAACGTCGTGTGTTTACAGTATCTATTTAGTATGATTTATTGCTAATTTTCTTTTGTTTTGTATCTACCTCTTATACACATTGTATTTTATATTCTAAGGACAAACTAAGAGAAAATGTAAAAACATAAACATCAAAGTACAAGTATCTAATCATGCATCAATGAGTATATACATAAGATTCAATTGTCATTCTTATTTTTATGCATTCTAACGTACATCAAGCGATTCAAGTAGCCTTCACTCGTGAAGCAGATCTTTACGAACAAGTTCGATCATCGTATCCAACTGAGGTTGTTGACTTCATTAAATCACTGTCTAATGAAACACCAGATATTGTCGTTGATCTGGGTGCTGGTACTGGTAAATTGACTCGTTTATTAGGACCGTTGAATGCACGAGAATTAATTGCCATTGAGCCTGTTGCTGGGATGCGTGAACATCTTAAAAACATTCCCATCATAACGAAAATACTCGATGGAACTGCTGAAAAATTACCTCTTGATGATCATACAGTTGATATACTTTGTTGTGCAGAAGCATTTCATTGGTTTGCAACTCATTCTGCTCTAGCTGAATTTCATCGGGTTTTGAAACCGAATGGTCGTCTCGTGCTCATTTGGAATTCGGATAGACAGACAGACAAACAATGGAGACTTAATATCAAGAAATATATTCAAAGTTTTAGACCACCTGAAACGATCAATTATAGAGGAATGGAATGGAAGAAGGCATTCGATGATCAAAAATATTTTTCAACATTAGAAGAAAACCAATTTAAGAATTTCCAAAAGATCACCCGTGATTTAGCTATCAAACGAGCTTTATCAATCAGTTTTATTGCTGCATTGCCTGCAGAAGAACGAACAAAAGTCGCTGAGCATATTCAAGAGATTTTAAATAATGCTGAAGAAATTCGAGGCATGGATGAATTTGATATGGAACATATTAGTAATGTCTATTGGTGTTCGGCTTTACCTTGATTTTATTGAATCGCATTTTATTTTTCAATAAAATAAAAAAATATAATAACCATTTTTTCATAGAACGAGTAAAAATCGCACCGTTCTATGTTGATCGTACCTCTTTAGTGTGATTTATTATTAATTCGACAGTGAGATGTTCTAGTAGTGTTCATTATGTATAGTATGAATTAGCTTTGCGAATACACCTGTTTTCACATGGAAACACTTGCTATTCGTGGTTACAATAACCGATTTATCTTATATCTAACAGCAGCAGAAATTCCAGAAATGGATGAATATGATATAGAACACATTATCAGTATCTATTGGTTACCGAAAATATTTTCGTAATTTATTTCTCAATAAAATATAAAAAAATAATAGCCTTGATATTTCGCTAATAACTATTTTATCATATAATCAGTCAAAACCGTGACGTCCTATGTGTACAGCACCTAGTCGTGTGATTTATTACTAATTTTGTTGCATTCGATGCTATCTCTTATAAATATTTTGACACATATTCTAAGGGCAGACTAACCAAAAATTGTAAAAAACACAATCATCGAAAACACCGGTATATAAACTGCATGCAGAAGACTCGTCTGTCAGTCTTATTTCAATGCATATCAACGTACACCACGTTGCTCAACAAGGATTCACTCGTGGAGCGAATCTTTACGAACAAGTTCGACCATCTTATCCAACTGAAGTTATTGATTTCCTAAAATCACTTTCTGATGAAACACCAAATGTCGTTGTTGATATCGGCGCTGGTACTGGAAAATTAACTCGTCTTTTAGGACGGCTTAATGCAAATGAATTGATCGCCATTGAACCTGTCGCTGAAATGCGTGGGAATCTTAAAAACATTCCTATCATAACGAAAATAATCGATGCAACTGCTGAAAAATTGCCTCTTGATGATCATACAGTTGATATACTATGTTGTGCAGAAGCATTTCATTGGTTTGCAACTCATTCTGTTCTAGCGGAATTTCATCGGGTTTTGAAACCGAATGGTCATCTCGTACTTATTTGGAATTCGGATAGACAGACAGACAAACAATGGAAACTTGATATTCACGCATATGTTGACAGTTTTAGACTACCTGACACGATTGGTCATGTAGGTATGCAATGGAAGAAGGCATTCGATGATCAAAAATATTTTTCAACATTAGAAAATAGACAATTTAATAATTTCAAAAAGGCAACACGAGATGTAGTTGTAAAACTAGTTTTGTCGGTTAGTTATATTTGCACATTGCCTGCTGAAGAACAAGCAAAAGTCGCTGAACATATTCGAGAGATGTTGGATAATGCTGAAGAAATCCGAGGAATGGATGAATTTGATATGGAACATATTAGTAATGTCTATTGGTGTTCGGCTTTACCTTGATTTTATCGAACTCTATTTTTTTCGTAAATATTTTCGTAACCTGTTTTTCAATAAAAATAAAAAATATCATTACCATGTAATTTTCCTCATTACCATTTTATCATACAATCAGCAAAAACCGTGACGCCCTATGTTTACAGTATCTCTCTAGTATGATTCATTATTAAAAGCAAACAACAACACGAGATTTAATTATTAAACGAACATTATCAGAAAATAGCCAATAAAATTAAGAAAATGTTAGATGATGGTGAAGAAATACATCTGAAATATTTTACTGATGTTTATTGGTGTGGTAGCAACCGTTAGATAAACAAAGTATATTTTAATTATGTAAACATATATCAGAAGAAAAGCAAATAAACCATAAAAGTCTTTTATTTTCATTTGACTTCTAATGCTCGATTTCTCTTTCGAGTAGATCGTTTTGTGTCTGAAGTATGACGACGGAAAATATCTTTTCATTTTATTTCCACAATTCAAATAGTTACGAAATATTTTTATTCAAAAAAAAATAGCAAATGTTTCTTTGTTTTTTTTTTTACATATATTTCGAAATCAGACTATCCATACTACTGGTATGAGATTGTTCGAATGAAGTCGTTGCTCGAGGAGGTGGCGCGATTTTAAGACCAAAATTGTCTCCTCTATAATGATCCCGTGATGTTGTCGTTGCTGTATGTGGTCGCTCAGTTGTTCCGATTGTCGATCGAAACATTTGCATTGATTGACTTTGAAATGGTTTCTGTTGAGGTACAGCTGCTGCTGCTGCTGCTTGTGCTTGTATTTGATTCGATATCAAACATGGTCCGGCACTTTGCGCACGTTGTCGAGGCGAGAAATTGTTTGTATTCGTGTTAACACGCGGTTGTAACTTAACTGGCACGACAATGTTGATGATTTGTTCATTTGATGGCGAATGTTTAACAGCAGAATTCTCGTTTGGATTATTCCAAATGAGACAAGCAGCAACACTCGGACTACGATCAGTGGATTTCTGTTGTAAAAGACGTGTACGTGCTGTACAAAATCGTTGAAATGTTTCTCGACGAATTTCTTTCGATTGAGTACTATTCGGTTGACCATGTTTATATGTTTGAGCGTAAACACTCGATTCCAATGGAGTTGATGCAACTGATTCTCGATCGTCGATGTTTACCGGAGGCTTTTCAGTTGATTGAATATCTGCTAGCAGATGAGGTGGTGTCGGATCACGATTGTAATCTTCGGCATACGCTGTTAGTTTAGTTGCATCGACGAAATTTTTTCGATCGACATTTTTCGGTACCCAACTGACGAATAATGGGTCGAATTCACCGCGAACATTTGTTTGAGCTTTTCGTTTGCCAAAACCCTAAATATGAATTGCCAATTATCTCTCTTTCTCGTTCGAGAAAATGAAAGCTTACGGCTTGAGTACCACGAACAAGTGGATCACCTTCAAATTTAAATCGATTATCATGTTGAGAGAACATATGAGTTGTTGCTTCAGCCTTAATAAAATGCAAGTAAGAAAAAAGGAAACGACTAGAAATTGATCGATTTATTTTACTCGTTGTCGATCAATGAATTTTTTCGGTGGACCTGGCCGTGCTAATTGACGGAAATAGTTGCATAGATCAGCTCGTGATCGAGCTCGAAAATGACCATAATAACCCGAAGGAAACTAGAAGCAAGATCTTATTCATTTCGCTTTCCGAACACATTCTCATTTGAATCCTACCCATGAGCCCATAAGTCTCTGTGCATCAGTTGATGTAGCTAATGGAACTTGTCTAACTTGAACTTGATTCATGTTTAGCAACAAGGAAACGTTTGTCTGATTAAACACCCAATTAAATGTATACCACTTGTTTGTAATCCGTACAAAATAATATGTGTCTTTCGTGTTTGTGTTGTTAACAGCGACACACGACAGCGAACAACGTCGTCAAAAAAATCGAGTATCGCAGAATGAGAAAGTAAACGAAGAGAAAAATGCTAGGAGAGACACTTTTCAAGAAAAAAACGGCTCTCTATACTATAATGACATCGAACTGCTTACAAAGTGAAAGAATACAACTGACTTCTCTCTTTCTTCTTCTCATTTTTTTGTTCTGTTCAATTTCAAAAGTAAACGAAGAAATCAAACAACAAAAGAAAAGAAGAAGAAGAAAAAATCAAATGATTAATTAAATATACAAAGAAGATTGAATAATTTATTCAATAATGAACAAAAGTTATATGTTCCTATAGGCGTTCGTTTCTTTTGGATTAAAGAAAAGAAAAAGAGAGCAAAACATAATGATGAAGTAGCAAATTGATCATAATGGACATACTTATGATTAAAACAAGAACTACAGATTAAACAAACATAAACTAATCATGTCTGTATTTTGAAACGATAGCAACGATACACCTTAACACAAAAAATCTGCTATGAAACATTTTAATTTTCGCACTTTTCTACGGAATAAGAGTAAACGAAATTTTATAACTCAATTACTTCTTTTTCTATAGCTTCATGCTGAGCGAGAATTGAATATAAGATTACATTTTTGAATTCTCTCTTTTTTACTCAACTCATAAACTAGTAATGCCATCTTTCGATTAGTAAAATACGTTGTCAACGAAAAGAACAAGCAAAGGTATTTCCATCGTTTCAAAACCTGACAATGGTAACTCATTGACAACTCTTGCGTTTTGTTTTTTTTTCTTTCTTTCTCTCCTTTTCTTTTGTTTCCTCTACGTTTCCTTTGCTTATTTCAATCGTATAGTATGTGTATTTGCTGTAGGTGGTTTCGGTGAACAGCAACAAGAAAACTTTCAAAGCGTTGATGTAATTCCACTTAACCTATTATTAATATTATTTAATTTTTTTCTTCTATTCCAAATCAGTTAGACAAAAAACATTTGAGTTGCTAACGATGGATGTCTACGCAAATTCATCTGGCCTTCAAAATATCGTTGGCTATGGTTCACATTCTGTCGTTGTATCACATCATCCAAATAATTACTATCACTATCATCCTGTTTCAACACAACCGTTAACAAAAAGTACATCTGCGTATCAATTAGTACCTTTCATACCAGTTGAACGAACTGCAATCTTGGTGCCAGTTCAACAACAAAAACAGAAACAACAACCACGACAAACTCGTCCAGCTCAGGGTAAATATAAGATTTTCTGTTTTTATTGTTCGAAATCCGTCTTTTCTAGTTACACAGGACCCATTTCGTGCCGAACAATATGTTCCAAGTAAATAAGTTCTATCAAATTTCATTTTTATCTCTCAATGATTTTCTTCGATAGGTCGAGGAGCATCGGCTCAAATTCCCAGATACAATTCTCTCGATGATCCTCACATGCAAGACTACTACGCTCGTAAATTTGGCACTCGATCGAAATCAGCCGCACGCCATTCAGCTCGAACAGAAGCACTCTATCGAATTACCGTGAAAACAGCTGACAAAAAAGACGCCGGTACGAATGCTAAAGTTTATTTAAGTATTCATGGATCGAAAGGCAAACTCTGTCGAAAATTATTAACACGCGAAACAATGTTACGTGGTCATAGCCAACTTTCAGCATCATTAAACGGTCTCAACAAAATATCAGATAATGATATTTATAATATTGAATTCAAACGCGGAGCTACAGATATTGTTTATATTCGTCATCGAGATCTCGGAGTAATCAGTTCAATTGTTCTCGAAGTAAGTCAAATTAAAAAGAGGAAAAAAAATTGAATCTCTATTGTTTGCTTGTCATCTAGCATGCAGGATTACTCATGGAACAGAGTTGGTTATGTGAATATATTATGATAACAAATGTTCGAAATGGTCATGGATGGTTCTTTCCATGTAACCAATGGTTATCATTGTATCCACCGGGAGATAGTCTAGCTATCGAATTGTTTCCAGGTGATCGAGGACTTCAAGAAAAACGCAAACGAAGAGCATCAGCACCTGAAACAACTGGTACGAAACGATTTGTTGTTTTTTTTTCGAGTATTTTTTTCTTTGTTATAGAATTTGAAATCAATGTCGTTACGGGCAATCAACGAAGTGCAGGTACTGATAGTCAAGTTTACGTTACATTATTCGGCGAAGACGGACAACGCACAGCAAAACTTCATTTAAAAAAATCATTGAACAACAAAAATCCATTTGAACGTAATCAAACCGATACATTTCGCGTCAAAGGTGATTATGTCGGCGAACTAGTTAAACTTCGTATTGAACATGACAATACTGGTCGTTTAGCAGGATGGTTTCTCGATCGAGTAAGATGAATAAAAATCATATTGTTTGATTCTCTGTTTTTTTTATTATTAATTAGGTTGTAGTTACGGATTTATATGATTCAAAAACGAAATATTTTGCTAATTGTAATAAATGGTTAGCCAAGGATGAAGGTGACGGACAAATAGCTCGAGATTTAGTTTTACATAAGAACAAAGCCGGAGGCAGAGACAGTAATTACGATGACAAATAAAACATATTAAAATTCCAAAAAAAATAAAATTCATTTAGGCAATCAATATAAAATTATTGTTTACACCGGCAACAAACGTGGCGCAGGAACAGATGCCGATGTTTCGATAACCTTATTTGGCGAATTCGGAGAATCAGGTGCCATTCTACTCGATGACAAGAAGAATAATTTCGAAAGTGGACAGTATGTTAACCAAAAATCAAATAATATATTATTATTATTTTGCTGTTTTTTCGTTTCATAGAAAAGATGAATTTAAAATCGAATGTCCAAGTGTTGGAGAAATCAATAAAATTTTAATTGGACACAATAATAAAGGAACGGGACCAGGATGGTTTCTAGATCGAATTTTAGTTGAAGATCTAAATGAACATCGTATCTATGAATTTCCATGTAATCGTTGGCTAGCAACGGATGAAGATGATGGGCAAATATCGAGATTTTTATTTCCGAAAAAAGGCGGTAGTTCAACTCCAATGCCGACAGACGGTAAAATTAAGTTTATACTATTTTGTTTTGTTTTGATCGAACATTTCTGTCGGATTTTTTTTTCAATACAGATGAAGGTTTGTACAAGGGGCAAATCTAGATGTTCGCTTTCACTATCCGTTCTCGAGCTTTTCAATGTTCTATTTCTGCATGTTTTTCTTTCTTTGTTGTTAAGGTATTCCGTATAATATCACTGTTTATACGGGAAATAAGTCCAATGCTGGCACAGATGCACGTATCTATGTTATAATGCACAATAAGAAATCGACATCGGGTCAGATATTTTTACCTGGTGGCAAATTCGAAAAAAGCTCAGTTGATTTATGTGCAATACAAGCACCAGATGAGCTTAGTCCATTGACAGCACTAGATATTGGACATGACAATAGTGGCCGAGGACCAGGATGGTTTCTTGATAAAGTTTGTTGAAAACTTGCGTAAATATATAGCTAATCATGATTTTTTAAAAATGTTCCTATTAGGTTGTTGTCGATTGCCCAAGTACAGGTATTAAACAAACATTTCCATGCAATCGTTGGTTAGCTGCAGATGAGGATGATCATAAAATTGAACGACGATTAAAAGAAGATCTATCCTTACGTGAACAACGTCCACCAAGTAAATTCATTTTTTTCTTGTACATGTTGAAACTTGATGTTTTTTCTTCCAGCTACTCCTTGGTACATTTGGGTCTATACAAGTGACCTAAGAGGAGCAGGTACTGATGCTGAAGTAAAATTAGTTCTATATGGACATGATGGCAAATCTGATGATATTAAATTAAAAAGTAAATCGGACACGTTTGAAGCGGGCAAATGTGATGAATTCAAAGTCGATGTAACTGAAGTCGGTAAACCGTATAAACTACGTGTTAGTCATGATAATGCAAAAGCATTTGCAGCATGGCATCTTGATCGAGTAAGCCATAGAGACAAGAAAGAAGGAAAACAGAAGATAATGATTTTAAATCTGTAGATTGAAATGGAAAATTTGAAAACAAATAAACGTTATATTTTCCGTTGTGGCAAATGGTTACAGAAGGGTAAAGGTGATTCAATCGTTCGAGAACTGCCGGCTGAAGGTCCTGAAATCAAACGACCATTGCCTGTGACGAACTATGCTGTTGATGTGTACACAGGTGATAAACGTGGTGCAGGAACAGACGCAAATGTGTTTATTAATATATTTGGCGATTGTGGTGATACAGGAGGTGAGAGAGTTTTGATGAAATATCAAAGATGAAAATGAAATATGAATTTGTATTTAGAACGACCATTGGAAGAGACGAAGAATGCAAATAAATTCGAGAGAAATCAAGTAAGAAACTAGATAGAACTATTTTAAGAACGAATAAATCGGTTTTTAGATGGATAGTTTTGCTATCGAAGCAGTTTCATTGAAAAACATTCAAAAAATTCGTATTGGTCACGATGGACGTGGTATGTTTCAAATGTTCTCCGAAATAAAACCAAATTTTTTACTGTCTAGGTGTTGGTGCTGGTTGGTTTCTTGCCAAAGTTGTTGTTCGTCCTGCAGATGAACGGTATCCGCCGGCAACATTCGAATGCAATAGGTAGAGAAAACGAAACGCTTTCTTCATTCTCTCGATCTTGTTTTTTTTTAGATGGCTTGCTACTGATGAAGACGATGGCAAAATAGTTCGTGAATTAACATTGAATACAGCTACTCAACATTTAGACAAAACAACGTACAATGTTCAAATAAAAACCGGAGATGTTTTCGGTGCTGGAACAGATGCCGATGTACATTTGAAAATCTTCGGCAGCAAAGGCGATTCCGATAAGATTCTATTGAGACAATCGGATAATACGAAAAATAAATTCGAACGAAATCAAATCGATAAATTTACATATGAATTCGATGATCTCGGCAAGATTAAATCGATTTTAATTGGACATAATGGGAAAAGACCGGGCGCCGGTTGGTTTCTCGATTGGGTTGAAATCGATATTCCAATGCGAGGCGAAGCTTACCGGTAAGGAGAAAAGAAAACAGAAAATTGTATTTTTATTCGATATCTTTAGATTTGCTTGTCATCGTTGGTTAGATAAAAATGAAGATGATGGTCAAATTGAACTCAATCTCACGCCATCAGATGTGACACGAAAACAGAGCGGTAAAAACACGCGAAACCATCTCGATTGTCTTCTTAAAAATCGTATTTATTTTAGTTATTCCGTATGAAGTAACAGTTTTTACGGGAGATAAATCAGGAGCTGGAACGGATGCGAAAGTGTTTATTCAAATGTATGGTTTAAATGGTAAAACAGAAGAGATTGTTTTGAAGAATAAATCGGACACATTCGAACAGAAAGCAGTATGAAAATATTCGAAGATTGTATAGTCAAAAAAAACATGAATAATTTAAGGTCGATAAATTTAAACTCGAAGCACCAGATATTGGAGAAATACAAAAGATTCGTATTGGACATAATTCTTCCGGATTTGGTTCGGCTTGGTATCTTGAAAAAGTAAACTTTTTTTTATTTTAACATCATTTTTGATGAACGAAAATCTTCTAGGTTCTTGTCCAAAGACATTTGAATGAACCACAGGACAGACGAAAGAAATGTAAGACGAGTTGTCTGTTTTTTTTCGTGCTTTTATTGTTGATTATTTGATCTTTTTTAGCATTTAAAAACGTTGGATCTCATCGTCTCAGTCAGATAAGTGCCACAGATCCAAATGTCGAAGAATACTGGTTCGTTTGTCGACAATGGTTCGATAAGAGTTCAGGCGATCGACAAACAGTTCGAGAATTGATGCCAACTGATGCCGATGGCAATATTTTAAGTTCAGAGAAAGGTTAACAAAAAACAAACTCATTTTCATATCGAGAAAAAATTGAAAAATTCTAAATTTATTTGCAGAAGTTTCATATAATGTACATGTATTTACGGGCAGAAAACGAGGTGCTGGTACTGATGCGAATGTATTCTTAACAATCTACGGTCAACACACTGATTCAGGAGAACGACAATTGAAAAACTCGAATCATAAAAATAAATTCGAAGATGGCCAAGTTTGTTCACGAATTTCTTTTATTTATCTTATTAAATTGAATATTTTAGGAAGATATCTTCGAAGTCAAAGCGGTTTCGTTAGGTAAACTTCGTAAAATCAAAATTCGACATGATAACAGCGGTGTAAGTTTTCTATTCGAAACAAGAATCTCTCATCTATTTTTTACGAATAGATTGGTGCAGCTTGGTTTCTCGATCGTGTCGAAATCGTCGATCCTGAAACCGAAAAAGTCTATCATTTCGTTTGTCAGAAATGGTTAGCAACTAATGAAGACGACGGCATGATCTCTCGGGAAATTCCCGCCTTAGAAAACAAAGCACTTCGACTTGCCAGTGCACGAGAAAGCGTGTCGGGATCGTCTATGGATTATAACTTAGAAATGAAAGGTAAAGTAAATGAAATTCGATGATTATCGACAAATATTTTTCGATCAATTCATTTTCTCCAGCACATACTCGTCGTGGATCGTAAAATCGAGTTGTATTTCAATAACTTTCTCCATGTTTTTGTTGTTATTCATGTTGCTTATTTGTTTCAACGAAAAAAAAATATACGCATAGAGCTGAAAATTGATTAATTAGTTATCCGTTAAATGATTGTTCCCCTTCTTTATTTTTTTTCTTTTTGGCAAATCTTTCGTTGTGAAATATTAATTCTCTCTCTCTCTCTTCGACATGTTTAGCACTCGCTACGACCTATAAAGTCAATGTTTTCACGTCGGATAAATTCGGAACGGGCACCAATGCGAACGTTTATATTACTATTTTCGGCGATTTGAATGATACAGGTTTGACGAAGATTTTTGCTTTCTTAAAACCGATTGTCGAATTTCAATAGGAATCGTACCATTGATGACATCGAAGACGCATAAAGATCCGTTTGAAAGTGGTCATCAAGATGTATTCGAAATTGAGTCTATGGATATCGGAGAACCAAAGAAGATTAAGTATGAAAAACAAGTTCGATTTAACAGAAAAAACACGAAGATTTTCTTTAGAATTGGTCATGATAATTCAGGTTTACGACCGGATTGGCTATTGGAACGAGTAGTCATCGACGTGCCAAAGATGGGCCGTTCATGGGTATTTCCATGTGGAAAATGGCTTAGTAAATCGAAAGGAAATCATGAATTAGAAGTCGAACTTTATCCACAAGAGAAAGCAACAGAAATCTATCAACCACGTAGATAAAATCTCATTTCAATTTCTTCGATATCGAGTCTTTTTGTCGTTTGTTTCGAATAGATATTCCGTATGAAATCAAAATTTACACATCGAAATTGTCCAATGCAGGAACAGATGCGAATGTATTCATTGAAATCTATGGCGAAGAGAAAACAACTGGTCAAGTAACTTTATGCAGTAAAACCGAACGCAAAGGCAAATTCCAGACTGGTTCCACCGACGTATTTGTACCTGAACTCGAAGATGTCGGAGAAGAAATCACAAAAATTCGCATCGGTCACGACAATAGTGGTTTCGGTAAACGATTTCACTGGATTTGCTGATCAATTTTGGAACTAAACGTGTTTTGTTTTCAGGTGCGGCTTGGCATTTAGATCGTGTTGAAATTCGTCGTCTACTCGACAATCAAAAGACGAGCACGTACGTTTTTCCATGCAATCGTTGGTTTGCTAAGAACGAAGACGATCGACAAATTATTCGTGAACTCGTACCCGATAAAGTTATCGAAGAAAAACTAACCAGAGATGGCCAATTGAGAGTGAAAGAAAAAGACGTTCGAGATCGATTAGACAGTAAAAAAACGATCGTTTTCAATATTTTTTATATAATTTTTTGTTTTTCTCGTTCTTTCTTTTAGTGAAACAGTATGTTGTTGATGTTTATACGGCCGATAAATTCGGTGCTGGAACAGATGCAAATGTCTATTGTACGATATTTGGCGATAAAGGTGATACAGGCGAACGTGAACTATCGAAATCTGAAACGCATACGAATAAATTCGAACGAAAACAAATGGATCGATTTAAAATCGAGTGTGCCAATTTAGGAGATATTTATAAACTAAAAATTCGACATGATAATAGCGGAGTTATGAATGCCGATTGGCTGTTGGAACGTGTCGAAGTCGTTGATGATATTAAAACTTATGTTTTTCATTGTGAACAATGGCTATCAAAATCCAAAGGAGACAAGAAAATCGAACGAACTCTATACGAAAAAGTAAATCAAATCAATGACGACAAATAGTTCTCTGAAAGCAATTTTCTTTTTAAAGGATTATCAAGGTTCGATGAGTAGCGTTGGTTCCGTTCCTCGATCGATCGGTGGTTCCAAAGCGAGTTTAACATCTGTCGATAGTAAAAACGAACCATTCCGTGCAGGTCAACGTAAAAATCTCATGACAAGTATTGCCGAAGATGAAGAAGCACGTGATCAAACTGGCGATACAATTCCGTACACAATTCGCATAACAACAGGCCAAGCATCCGATGCCGGAACATCGGCGAATGCTTACATTCGTTTGTTTGGTCAAAAGGGTCAGAAAACGAATTTAATTCCATTGAAATTAATGCAACGTCGACGTTTCGAACCGGGCAATGTCGATACATTTTCTATTCAAGCAAGAGACATCGGCGAATTGGACGTCGTCGAAATTGAACACGATGGTCAAACAGATGCCGATAGTTGGTACATCGATGGCATTCGCATTGAAATGCCAACGAATGGTCGTGCGTATTATTTCGATTGTCATCAATGGTTAGCCAAGAACAAGAGCGATGGACGAACAAAACGTCGACTTCAAGTTCAAAGTGGAAATCAATCATCCTATCGACCACGTAAGTTCAAAATCTACAAACATCATCAACAATCTTTGTTTTGTTTCGTGTAGTAATTCCATACGAAGTAACGATCTATACGGGCGATGTTGAACATGCGGGTTGCGATTGTGATGTTGGCTTGAAATTATTCGGTGTTAATGGTTCATCGTCCGAACATATTATTCGTAAAGATGAAGGCAATTTTGAACGAGGCAAAATCGATCGTTTTCAAATCGAATTAGATGATGTTGGTAAACCATTGAAAATCCGTGCACGAATCATTCCCAAGGGTAAAAAAGCGCGAAGTAAATGGTTCTTGGAAAATATCGAACTTATAAAACAAACAAGAGCAAACGAACGACCACGTTCATATTTCTTTGGTCTCATGGATTGGATCTCAGCTGAGACCGACTATCATCGAGATTTGCCGATATCGAAAGATGGTCAAGCATTGATTAAAGAAACAACCTATCGTATTGTGACGAAAACAAGTGATATCGATGGCGCCGGCTGTGATTCGAATGTATTTGTGACTCTTTTTGGCGAAACGGGTGATAGTGGCGAATTAGAATTGAAACATTCGAGTAAACATCGAAATAAATTCGAACGTAATCATGATGATGAATTTCTCTTCGAAAATATCTTGAGTCTCGGCGAATTAACTAAACTACGTATTCGACATGATGATTCAGCATTTATGAAAAGTTCGTGGCATTTAGAATATGTTCTAGTTGAAGACACGCAAACCGGACAACATTACAAGTTTCCATGTAATAAATGGTTGTCATCGAAGAAAGACGACAAACAAATCGTACGAGAACTTGTTTGTGATGAAAATTCATCGAATACAAGTCGACGTGGTTCGACAACACCGGGCGGAAGGGTTTCCTATGAAATTGAAGTAACAACATCGGACAAACGAGATGCAGGTACAACGCAAAATGGTTGGGTTATTTTAATTGGCAAGAAGAAACGTTCGGAGAAATTCTATTTCAAAAATACACCACAGAAGAAAATCTTACGAAAGTAAAAACAAAAACAAACATTTTTTTTTTCGAATGGAAATCAATTGAATCTGCTCTTTTTTGTTGTCTAGTGGAAAAACCGATCGATTTACATTTGAAAGTCGATCATTGGGCGAATTAACGCAAATAATCGTTGGTCACGAAGAACGACGTGATCATCCACTTCCATCATACGAAGATCGACAAGCTTTTTGGCATGTATCTCAAATCAATGTTACGGACGCATCAACAGGCACAATGTACGAATTTCCCATTCGAAAATGGATCGAAATTAATAATCGAGGCGATGAATTCGATTGTCAAAATAAAGAAGAAGATCGCGTTTCGAAACAACGTCATCGTCGAACAATAAACTACAAAATCATTGTACATACAGGCGATGTCGCGGAAGCGGGTACAGATGCCAATGTATCGATTATTCTCTATGGTACATTAGGCGATACAGGCAAACGACCATTGAAACAAAAAGGACGAAATCTATTCGAACGTAGACAAGTCGATGAATTCGTCATCGAATGTTTAGATTTAGGCCAATTAGAAAAACTGCATATCGAACATGATAATAGTGGATTTTTCAATGCAGATTGGTTTCTTGACAAAGTTGAAGTTATTAATATGGAAACAGATGAGAAGATTTTATTCCCATGTAACGAATGGCTCGGCGTAAAACATGGTGATCATGAAATTCAGCGAGATTTATTGCCAATTTATGCTTCGTAGATATGTGATATTTGACTTTTGTATACAATTGGGACACACAGGTTGGGGCCGGAGAATAGATCTAGTTTTCTCGTTTTTTCTTTCAAGGCAATAAAAATGTGAAAACTATGACAAAGAAAATATTTTTTGGGGATGCGTGTAGTATTTTTCTTTGTGTGTGTGCGTGTGCGTTTGTTTCTTTACTTCTTTTTTTTTTCATTTTGCCATAATAAAATTGAAATAAACTAAACTTATTTCTCTTTCGAATCAGTTTTGAACATGCCGATAGATTGAAAAGAAATCACAAGGGAGCCAATTTGTAAACTCGTTTAAGCTAATGATGAACATTTTTTTTTCTCAATTTATTCTCGTTGTTGTGTTCAAGTGTTGTCAAGTGGAAATGAGGTTAAGCAAAAGATCCTATTAAGAAACAAAAAGCTGTTTGAAATATGAAAAGAATGTCGGAGGAGGAGTGTACATTATGGAACTGATTTTGTCGTCGATAAGTACCTCTTCAACCATATCCAATGAATAGAGAGAGAGAGAAAAATAACTGATTGTAATCGAGTTCGATGAATGTTTTTCTTCATTTTTGTCACGCAATGAATGGATCATCTTTTAAAAGCATAAAGTAACTTTTAGAAAAAGAGAGACAAAACCAGAATAAACGGATGTACATTTCGCCTGCAGGCTTCTGCTGTTTTTTCTCTCTTTCTGAGAATTAAATTTACCTATCGAGAAAAATGTTGATGAACGTTGCCTGGATTTAATGATTGGAGGAGGAGGAGGGTGGGAGGAAGGATGAGTAGTTGTTTAAAATACAATACAACAACAAAGAAACGTATGTTAAGAGGAGAATACAAAATCTCCACCCTCCCTAATTATCGCTTCAGTTTCCTCTCGGCAGGCATAGAATGTAAAACAGCATTAGACCATTTGTTTCGTCTGTCGCGTGTTCGGACTCGATTAATTGGTTAAGTGACTTCGATTAATACATATACACACGCAAATATATTTATTTCTCTCGATCAGTACACACACACACACATCAAGATACAAAAAAAAGGATTAAATGAAAAAGAAAACAAAAGAAATTGTAATGTTTTAATATATATATTTTATCTGAAAAATCATGTGCTAATGACAATCATCCTCTTCATCGATATCTTCATCATCGATGTCATCGTCATCATCTTCGCAATGTTCGAGATTTCTTTGTGAAACACCATTTGTACTCGTCGAACTGACATGAACATTTCGCACATGTTTTTTCAGATCAAAATTTCGACAGAAACCTTTCGAACAAATCATACACGAATATGGTTTGATCTCTGAATGAGTATACATGTGAAATTTAAGATTATACACTTGATGAAAAGCCTATGAAAGAGAAGAAAAATAAAAATATTTCCACGCTCAATGATTGGTTACTTTTGAACAGATGGAACATTGATACTGTTTTGTTGACGAATGCGTTAGTTTGTGATTTTTCCAATTGCCTTTTTGATGAAAACCTTTGCCACAAAATTCACATATCTAAATTGGCAAATAGTTATTTCGATGAATTGATTTGATGAGATAGATGAACATACCCAAGGCTTAAAATTTTGATGTATACGCATGTGTGTATTCAATGTTGACGAACGGTTAAAAGCTTTGCCACAGATTCGACAAGCATGAGGTTTTTCAGATGTATGAATGATTTTATGACGGCAAAGAGTCGATGCTTGACGAAAACCTTTTCCACAAACCTTGCAAACAAATGGTCGAATGCCTGTATGCACTGGCATATGTCGAACTAAATTATATTGAGCAGTAAATACCTAAAATCATATTAAAAACCATGAAATCTTATCGTTTTGATTAATCCTACTTTTCCACATTGTGTACATGGATAATTTTTAAGTTTATCATTTTCATCACTGTTCGATCTTGTATGATGTTTTTCACCAGTACTCGTTGAACATTCACCTTCTTCTACTTCATCATCCTCATCATCGTCGATACTTTCATCATCATCTTCATCGTCATCATTTCGATGTTGTCGTATGGATGATGATGATGTTTCCATATTGATTTCTTCATCTGAACCATCATAATTTTCTGTCGTCGTCGTCGTTGTTGTCGTCATTGATGGTGAAATTTGTGTACGTTGAAAATGTTCCCAAACTTGATTCATTTTATTTAAAAATATTAACGATGAATTAAATGGAAGATTATTATGATTGAGATTTTTATTGTTTGTTAATTGAGAAAAAAATGACCAACATGGATGAGGTACTTTCGGTTTTATCATCGGTATGGGATGTGCCGTCGATGGTTGATTATTATTGATCATTAAACATTTCAATGATTGATTTTTTGTTCGAGTTGATTCTGACGATTTACTTTTTGTATCAATAAGATTTTGAATGGAAAATTTCAATTCATTTGTATGAGACTTTGACATCATCATAGAGATCTGCAAATAACAAGAAGAAAAAACTATTTACGTTTTTCTTTCGTGCCAACGCGTATTTAATAGACAGATATTAGATAAGCTGTTGCACGTAGCTCTTGATTATTCGCCTTGATTTCGGCGTCAGTTGGTCAATAGGAACGTCGAACATCTTCATCAGCGCGAACTCTTTCCAATTACCTGACTGAATGAATCTTATCTTTGTTTAACTTGCTGATGCCTTTACGAGAACGTAATAGGTCGAGAATTAAACTAAAGAAAGGAAGAACCACCTGCAGACTATCGTGTCAGTAAAACGAACACGAGCGAGAAGAGAAAAGAAAAAGGAGCAACAGCAGGTTAAGTAAAAAAAGAAAGAAATGACGATAAAAAAAAGAACGATGGAAAAAGTGAGATGAGAAGAGAAGAGAAAAAAAGAAAGAGACATTACTACTAATGCACAACGATGAATGGTCTCTTCACTGGTCTGAATGAATAATGCACAAATCGCATGCGTGCACTTTCATTTGTGTCTTTTTTTTACTAGTTCCACAGAAAGAACGAGAGAGAGAGAGAGAGAGAGAGAAAGAGAAGAAAAGAAAAAGAATGTCAACTGATTTCTCATTGGCTCTGCGTTATTGACTGATTGGTGAATTTTGTTTTCTCCATATGTGTTTTGTAATTATTTCGAATCGATTTTCTTCGTCCAATGAAAAAACAAAACGAATTCATCGATTTGAGCAATTCATTCACCTGAAAAGAAAAATCTGCACGAAATATTCTCAATCATATCGATGATGTAAGCGAATGAGTTTTCTTCTTCAATATTCTATCGAATCTCTTCTCTCTTCATGGGTACTTGAACACTAATCACCTAGTCTCGAATTGTTGCTTGCAACGGTATGCACAACAACAACAACAACAACTGCAGCAGCAATGTATGTACAAGGCACCCTGGTGCGTCGAAAATGAAACTAGAAAAAGAAATGAGTGAATAGATTTTCTCTTTTTCAATGACGAGCATCCTAATCAAGATGACTGTCGTCGTCGTCATCATCACGATTTTTTTTCCAATCAGGATTAACACAAAATTGTTTGCAATAACAACGGGATCATCATACTGATTATGATCATTTCTCACACCTGATATTCAATTAAACCAAAACGAGAAAAACAACATTCTTAATTTTCGAATAGCACAAAACTAACTATCGATCGATCGAACTTGCAAATTTCAATTAGATCGTTTGATCTGAACGATAAGTAAATTGGAAACATCTTGTCAACGGCTAATCAAATCGTGTTTTTTTTACAAAAGAAAATCTCTGCTATTGAATATGAATGTGTCGCGCTAGACAAATGCTTTTCTCTTATCAGAAGAAAAACAAAGAGAATAAAGCGAATGATCGTGTCTCTCTTTTTTTTGTTATAGTTCTCGCTGACTTGCTCTCTGCGTGACCATATCAACGTTCTGTTGTCGGCATTGAAATCAAACAGTCGAAGGCAGCTGCAAAGCTTGTCGTGCGCGTGGGTCGATGTTTTGTTGTTTCTCGTCATCCAAAGAGAGAGAATAAAATGATTTCTCTATTTTCGAAAACCTTTCAAATCTGCTTCAATGATTTACGAATGAGTGTAATAGACCGTGAATGTAAGAGTACCGATTTCTAGCACCTTGTTAAGTATGTGATTTTCAATGGAAAGAAAAAAAACAACAGAAATGAAAATCAAGTGGATAGCATCATCGATTGTGTTCGAACAAATGTGAATTATGAAATTAGTGGAATGACACATTCCTAATGAACAAACAAATGATAAAAATCTAAGATGCAGATCATGCACACATATGGATCCTATTTAAGGTTAACTGTTCGTTAGACTGAATAATAATGCACTAGAAATCTGCTTTTATTGTTAAAACTAATGTCAAATTAACCGATGAATTAAAAAGCATTGTTCGTTTGAACTTCTTTTTGTTTCTGCGAAACTAAATAGTTGCATATTATTTCTTATGCAAATGGATTTGAATAGTAATTATTTCTTTAAAGAATGGCTGTTAGATAAATAATAGACAATTTATTCTGTCAAAGATTTTAGAGTTTATATTTTTGTCGAATTTCTTCTCGTCGTTTTAAGCGTTCGTCGCGTTCTTTTTGGGTCAAACGTTTTCTCTCTAATGGTTCGTCGAGTTTTTCATTGATTGTTGTAATTTGTTGGTTTTGCTTGTCATTTGAACCTAATTGAAACGAGAATTCAAGTGTTTTAACATCTTGAATCGGTTCGACAGGCTGTTCGACTTTTGACGATGAGCCAAAAGCTCGTTTCATTTTCGAACTCAATTTTTTTTGTTCTTTTTCTTCTTGTTCCTGTTTCATTTTGGTTAGCTCTTGATTTGGTCGTCGTTGTTGAATTGAAATCGTACAACGTTTCCCCGAGAGTAAAAATGCCAGTAAAATTCCCAATAAAAAAATCAAAAGTACAATGAGACCAACGATTACAATTGTATACCATTCCATTTTCGTTGTTGTCGAAAGAAAACGAACTGAAATATGTGCAATTATGTAGTAAAATTTGTAAGAAAGAGACAGATGGATGAATATAATAAACTGCCGAACGAAGAAAAAAAAGACATTCGATATGAGTAAAACGATAAACAAGTTGCTGTTAGTTGTGAGTACTTGATGAGTCACCTGAATAGTTATGAATATTGAGTAGGTTGTTATTGTTCGTTTTGCGTTTTTTTTTTATTGAAATAAAACTTTTGCGTCAAATTGACTCTAACCTTATCGTTTTGTTGGGTATGTTTGAAGAAAAGAACAGGACAAAAGAAAATGATGAATCATAATAAAACAACAAGGAAAAGAAAAATTCGATATTCAGATTGTTAATGTTGTCTATTTGAATACGACTAAGGACATCATTGCAACGAGACATTGAACAATATTTGTTGTCATTAAATCATCGACATTTTCTTCTAAATGACGTTTTGGATCTTGTTTACCGACATTTCTTATAGCTAATTGTTCGGCTGTCATATTTTCTTCTTCTTCTAATGATTTAATGTAATTTTTCGATAGATCAAGCATCTGTTTAACAACACTAGCATTTTGTTCATTATGTTGAGTAAAATCTTGAATTGTTAAACCATCGATCCATGATTTCTTATGTAAATTTAATAGCATTTTTTGTTCTAATTCATTCTTACGATAGTTAATTGAGATTGAATAATAATGACGATTAAGACCGTGAATTAATGCTTGAATCGATGGTTTTGTTAAATGGCCAAGATTGGATGTTGTTTGACGAGCTTCTTGTCCAAGAACGAATAGATTTGGATTAATCAAACGAAATGCATCGATAACAACTTTGCCTTTAACACTTTGAACAGGATCAACAACGACTGCCTAAAACGAGATTTTCTTTTTTTGTTTTTCAATTCAATAGTCCAAAAAACATACGACTGTACGTTCAGTTAAAGCTTCGAAACTCTGTTGAGTATTGATATCTACACCTGATAGCCAACAGCCAAAACCAGGATGAGAGTGATACCATCCGACGACCATTTCAGGTCGACCGGTTTGTTTCAACATATCGAGCATTTTAGCTTGAAAAACAGGATCAACAGCTTCAACACTAACACCAGTACCTGATTGAGGCATAGCAAAGACATCTATGACACGAACTGTATAATCATCAACGAATTCACCTAACATCAAACTAAATTAGAAATAAATGATCGAAACGATTCAAATGAAGATTAACATCGTACCCCATGACCTCCATGGGTACACCAGCACGACCATGTTTAAGCATTTTAAGAAGAGATAAAGATGAGATATAAACTTGTTCAGCTGTATCGACCATGGGCGTATCGCCTTGAGTTCCAGCACCTTGTAAATCTCGAGGCAATTGCCCAAGACCCATATTACGCATAAAACGTTCCATTTTTCTACGATCTAAAAATAATTACTAGACGTTCATCGGTTTTTTTTCGATCATTGTCATCAAATAATAGTATTGTCCACTAATCCATGTTATATCTCTCATTTTCTTCAATAGACACAGCCGTTATCGATAGTTGTCCTTAGTTATCGATCGGATTTTCCATAAGATATTTCGATTTCAATTGAACAATTCAATAGTTCGTTTGTTTTATTTTTACATTTATTAAAAATCAACAACAATCATTTCTTAGTCGTACTAAACATTGAAATTGCCATGTTTTTGTTTGTCAGTAAAAGCAACCAATAGGAAAATTCGATTCGCTACAGCATCCTTTGAACTAGTGTAAAAACTGTTTTTCTTCTTATTATTTCGATCAGGTTAGTTTTTCAAGACAAGAATGACATCAATTCTATTTCGTCGAATTCAACCGACTGTTGTTGGTACACTTTTACGTAAAAATCTCGATGTAAATATAGAAATGTTTTGCTCGTCAAATCTATTATTGTTGTTGTTTTTTTCCTCTCTCTCGTTCTAGCAAATACGTACAGTAGCAACAGCCACAGTAAGTTATTGATTTAAACAAACAAGAAAACAAAAAGGAGTGAATCTCAATTTGAATTTAGTCAGCCGCTGAGAAACTCAGTGAATCGCATAAATATCATGTGACAGTTGTTCCAGGCGATGGTGTTGGACCGGAATTGATGTTATGTGTTCGAGAGGTATTCAATGCAGTTGGTGCACCGATTGAATTCGATGAATTACTCGCAAGGTTTGTTTGATGATGACGACGACGAAGAAATTGAAATTCGATTTCGTTTTTTTTTCTTCTTCTAGTGAGTTAATGCCTGGTCGATCTTCATCATTGGCTGATATTGTTGCTTCATTTAAACGTAACCGTGTCGGAATGAAAGGCATATTGACAGTAGGACATCATTTGAGATGAATATCGGATCGAAAGAATTCGATTTGTGTTGTAGACACCAGCTATTAGTGAAGGTGGTGATTTAATGTCTTTAAATATGAAGATTAGGTAGGAGAAATACGTAGAATTTTAAGAAAATTGATTATCTTTTTTTTGTGTAAAGACGAGCATTAGATCTTTATGCAAACGTTGTTCGTATAAAAACTGTACCTGGTCTTAAACTTCGTCATCAAAATATTGATTTTATTGTTATACGTGAACAAACTGAAGGAGAATATAGCGCACTTGAACATGAAGTAAAACTTTTCGTTGATTTATTTTGCACATTGTTTTCATTGTCTATGAAATATTTAGTCTGTACGTGGTGTTGTTGAATCATTGAAAATTACGACTTACGAAAATTCAAGACGTATCGCAAAATTTGCATTTGATTTCGCCACAAAATTCAACCGAAAGAAGATCACTGCCGTTCATAAAGCTAATATTATGTTCGTTGTAGTTTGTTGAGTTCAAACAATCGACTAAATCTCTTTTGATTTATCTAGGAAACTTGGTGATGGTCTTTTTCTTGAATCATGTCGAGAAGTAGCCGCTCTATATCCGAATATTAAATTAGAAACTATGATTGTTGATAATACATGCATGCAACTGGTTTCTAAACCTCAACAATTCGATGTACTTGTTGCACCGAATCTTTACGGCAATATTGTTTCGAATTTAGCCGCTGGATTAGTCGGAGGTGCCGGTATGGTCGCCGGAGAATCTTATTCAACTGATGTTGCCATTTTCGAACCGGTTTGTGTTCGATATTTCACAAAAATAAAGGAAAAAAAAACAAATTATTTCTTTCAGGGAGCGAGACATCCGTTTTTAACCGGTGCTGGCAGAAATATTGCTAATCCAACAGCGATGTTATTATGTGGTGTTCATTTACTTCAATATCTTCATCTCGGTAAACGAGTTTTTTCTTGTGCTTGTTTGATTTGTTTTTGTATTTATTTGATTTTTTTCAGATGCGGCAGCTCAACGAATCGAATCTGCTATTTCGAATGTTATTAAACAACAACGTATAAAAACACGAGATATTGGTGGCTATGCCACTCAACAAGATTTCCTACGAGCTATTCTTCATCAACTCGAATATTAAATGATGAAAAACGTTTCTATTCTCAATCGAATTCTAGACCAACAACCCCGCTTTACATTATAGTAGTTCTTTCTTTTTTGTGTTCGTTTTTCTTTTCTTTTGTCTTCGGGACAAAATATATAAATTTATATTTTCTCTTCATAAATTATCAAAAAACAAAACCGATGATAAATTATTCTACGAGTGTTGATTCAATTGTTTCTGACGAGAATATAAACGATGAACGAGTACAGCAATAATTATCGAAATAAAAACACCATAGAATATAAACCATTGACGAATATTATGATTATATCGTTGACGTTCTTCAGTCCGTGTTAACCGACGTTGTGCTTGTTGTTGTTGAGGATGTTTGACAAAATGAAGTTTACCATTTCGCCAATAGAATCGATTTCGATGCGATCGAAAGATCGAAAACATCATATAGAATACCCAGAACATTTCTGCCAATAGTTTCTGTTAGAAAACTCCGAATAACAATCGATGTGTGCGTATGTTTGCAGAGAAGAAGAAGAAAAAAAGAAATAATGAAAATAAATAGTCACACTGACTATTTCTTTTTTTCCTTTTCCCTGTCTCTTGACGACCATAGAATCAAGAAAAACGAGAAAAAGAACGCTCGTTTTTTTCCATATTGCTTTTATTTGATGATGAATTGCATATTGCCTCTGTTGGATTGGAATCAAGTTTCTTGTTTTCTATTACTTTGTTCTCTTGCTAATATCAACTTCGATAGAATTCAAATTTGGCGCTTGGATAAATTTCTCTTTTCTCTTCTTGATTTTGTTGTCTGAAGTAAAAACTATTCTTTCTCTATTAGTTCCGTTGTGTGCTAAGCATCTGTGTTGTTTATTGTCTCTTTGTATTTTTCATGCTTGGTAATCGTACAATCTTGTTTTTTTCTCTAAATTAATAAAAAATAAAATTCAGATGTTATGTCATCGTACCGATCTCCTCCTGTTGATCAACCGGATTGTGATGCTATCGAAATGTTCTGTGGTCAAATTCCGCGTACAATGTCTGAAAAAGATCTTCGAATTTTATTCGAAACATACGGACGAATTTATAAATTAAATATCCTACGTGATAAACAAACAGGTGAATCGAAAGGTTGTTGTTTCATCACATATTACACGCGAAAATCAGCGTTAAATGCTCAAAATGCTTTGCATAATCTTATGATTCTACCTGGCATGCATCATGCTATACAAATGAAACCAGCTGATATTGAAAATCGAAATGAAAGAAAGATTTTCATTGGTATGATTTCGAAATCATCGAATGAAAATGATATTAAACAGCTATTTCAACCATTCGGTACTATCGAAGAATGTACCGGTGAGAAAATCAAATAATTTTATAATCATAATAAAAAAATTATTTTTCCAAACCTATCGATTAGTTCTACGTGATTTAAATAATCGATCACGTGGTTGTGCATTTATAACCTATCAAAAACGGCAATCAGCTTTAAATGCAATCAAAATGATGCATCATTCATGTACAATGAATGGTTGTTCAGCACCGATCAATGTTCGTCTAGCTGATACACCTAAAGATAAACAATTGCGAAAATTTCAACAAATAACAACAAATTCAACAACTGAAAATTTGAATCCATTGAATTATTTAGTTTTTAATCAATTATATTCGACATGTTTCAATGCACAACAATCAACAAATAAGAATAATAATGATCTATCATGTGGAGATAATAATTCAACCAATCCATGGTCGTATCTTTTTTCATCGAAATTTACTAACGAACAACAAACTAATCTTTTTCCATTGATTTCTTCTTTAAATACTGAGGTAGATTCTCTCATTTGATGTGTCTTATTTTTTCGATTATGAAAATATTCAGTGGCAAACACATTCATCTCATCGAACCGATGAAAGTATTCTCTCAACAAGCACCTCGTCGTTATTACACAGTGGCGATCATATCAACAATTGTAAAGGTTAGCTTATCTCTCTATCTAATTGAACAAGAACAAGAACAGCAAAACCTTTCTTATCTTTTCGCAATCCAGATGTTCTTTCAACACCAACGAATATAATTATTAAACCCGAGATAAACTCTCGTCTATGGTCAATATCAACAGATGATGATTGTCATCTAATTGATAATCTTTTCTCGACAAATACAATTAATTTTAATCAACAACAACGACAACAACAAAATAATAATAGTTTACAGTACATTTCGAATACCGATGATAAACAATTGATTGGACCTACGGGCTCAAATCTGTATGTTTGTTTGTTTCAAATCGAATAAATTCATTGAAATGTTTATATTTAGTTTTATCTATCATCTGCCGGTTGAATTTACAGATCATGATTTAGCTCAAACATTTTCTCCATTTGGTAATATTCTTTCAGCTAAAGTAGATATCGATTTCAATCTTTCGATTGTTGTGAAATTCTTTTTCGAGGTTTTTATTGATAAATTAACTAATCGAAGTAAATGTTTTGGTTTTGTTTCCTATGATAATATCTATTCAGCACATCAAGCCATTCAACAAATGAACGGCTTTCAAATCGGTTTAAAACGTTTGAAAGTTCAATTAAAAAAAACTTTTATTTCATAATTATATTTCAAAAGAACAAGAAAAAGAAAAAAAAATTATTTATGACAAGTCTATCGATTAGAATCGATTCGATTTCATATAATCAATCGGTTTACTATTGTCATAGATCGATGGTGCTAAAAGAAAGAAAAAATATAAACAATCTTTTCAATTATTCATTGTTTCATTTACCTTGTAAAATAATTCCACATGTACCTGCCACACAAGCTGTCGTGAATATATAGAGAAAAAGTCGATCAATGACAAGTGCCACATATTTCCATTCTTCTTTGATTTTTTTCTCTTCATCTTCTTGTCTCATATGTGCTGCAATGCATTTAAGTCCATCGAAAGCTTTTCGTATTTCATGTGGATAGAGTGATGGTTCGTTTGAACGTTCCATACGTTGATTTGAGTTATGAAAATGTTCATTTGCATCGCCTTCGACATCGTAATCATCGAGTAAACATGATTTATGCTTACGAATTTCATAGGGACTTGAACCGAGCAATGGAACAATGAAATTATTTGTTGTTTGTCGATTTTTTTGTCGCATTGAATTTCGTGTCATCGATGAAATATGATAATGTATGGGATCGATAGTTTTCGGTCGACGCATCCATAATAATTTCGGTAGAACATGAAGAAAAACACGTCGTACCCATGGTGGCATTTGATGTGTCAATGGTGAACGAAAATGTACATTGAGTACGACAACCGTTACAACGATTGATAATGTCACAAGAATCATTGTAAATAGAAGATATTTACCGATTAATGGTACAACAAGTGATGTCGGTGGAATGAGTTCAGCTAGGAGTAAAAAAAACACGGTAATCGAAAGCAAAATTGATATACATAAGGCCACTTTTTCGCCTGAATCCGATGGTAAATAAAATGTAAGAACAGTTAGAAATGATATACCAACACATGGGATTATTAAATTAACAGTATAGAAAAGTGTTTTACGACGAAGTACTATTAGAAATGTTATATCAGGATATGTTTGAGGACAACATGTATATTTTCGAACATTTCGTTCAGCAGGAACTTCCATTATATCCCATTCAACCGAACGATAGAAATCAGCAAGATCAATGGCATATTTTACAGCTAAAATTAATCAAAAAAATATATTTCGATTATTCTTTGTTTGTTTGTTTTACTATTTGTTCCATAGTCAGGTGTCGAACCATTTGTTTGATTGATATGAACAAGATCGACTTGTTCACCTGAATACGTCCATGAGCCGAATTTCATTTGACAACGTTGAATATCTATTCGAAGAAAAAAAAATACTCAAAGGATTTCTTTCGGATCTGATTTATTGTCAAAACATAGATAAGATTTTTTTTTAATTCTTAAATTTCATTCTCAAGTGATTCTCTATGCAAGAATAAATAAATAATCAAAATCAACTAACCAAATGGGAAATATTCGACATTGATTGTACAGCTCGATTTATAGATAGCTGGTGGCTAAAAATAACAAAAGAAAAGAAAACATAAACTAACTCAAGTTAATTCAAACTCTACCTCCCAAATCACTCGACCATCGTAATAAACCGTTGCTTTAGTCATTAATGTTACTTCATAATTCCCATCAGCACTAAACGACAATAAAAACAAACATAGAGTCAGTCAACAATCGAGAAGATGAATGAGTTTTTTTTTGTTCTGTTTCTATCAAGCAAATTTCAATCATATCATGCAAGTGTGTGTGTGTGTGTGTGCAACGATTTACTACGAGAAAAGAAAAACCGAACATTAAGCAACACCAACTTATTAAAAAGCACCAAATCCGGTCGCCATAATTCAGTCGCCGGTATGGAAATATTGGTTAAATTATTAAATTCCAATGGGTTCCATTTTAAATGTTCATCAATCCAAAGCTAAAAATGAGATCAGTTCATTTGATTCGATAATCTATTGTCTAAATCAATGTTATTCTTCTTCTTCTTCTTCTTCTTCTACTTCATCTGCGTCTATATATCATTATCATTAACTATTTTCGTCGAAGTGTATAAGTAACAGAATCTGTCTATTGACGTCAAATTTCTTGACGGATGTATGTATATTTTCAACGCTTGCATATCATTTAGATAATCTATTCTTGTCAACAATGTTTATCCAGAACCTATCACAAGAGCGAACGAAGCAGAAAAGAAGGCTCGTTGATGGAACGAGTAACGAACTCTCATCGAATAGACATTGTAGACCAAATAGAACCTATATCAGACATAAGATGGTATGCGTATGTATATCAAATCCAAGGAAATTAAACAAAACAACATAATACATTTTGTTCTATTCGCATGTCGACACTTCATTGTCATGATGTCAATTAGATTAATGGTGATTATATGTGCATATGTGTATATGTGTAAAGGCAACAAAAGGAGAAGAAAACGATGGATATGATGTGTGTGTGTATACGTGTGCGAAAAATAGATAAATCATATCGAAAAAACCGACACCAAAAGTAAATAATAACGTAGAAGACAAAGAAATCATATGATTTGTTGTTTCTATTTTTAAAAATCAAGTGATGGTGTTTTGAATAAATTGAAAATAAATATATAAACAGAATGAAAGAAAGAGAGAGACAAAGATATCAAGTGCAACAATTAGAAGACGAAACAACAATCACAAATCACAATAATTGAATTTACTTATTATATAAAACAATGTCTGGAAGCCAGATTTGTTGGCTAGGAATGTATAGTACATTGACGCCTCCATATTTGGCTGGATCCCATCGAAGTTTCTCGTCGTACCACTCCTACTTATTCATGCACTACGTTTTTTGTTTTATTAAAACAATTAAATTTTCTCAATTCGCACGTCGGTTTCTTTTTTGCAATAAAAACTTTCGATCTAATTCAAAAACAAATCGCGATTTGCTCACCTGTTTCAGCCAAACATTTGATGTCATGATTTGATTTTTCTCGTCCTTCGAATTTTCAAAATCAATGAACACATAGAAAACAACAATCATCATCATCTTACCACATCGAGCAATTGTGTCAATCGAAGACCCAAATAGACAGTTAATTTTTCACTATTATTTTTGACAGGACGTATTAATTTATTATAGGCTCGTACTTTAATTAATTCTTCATACAAACGTTTTGCTTCGGGATTAGCAAATGAAACTGTTTGATTTCGAAATAAGAATAACAAACAGAATAAATTTGGCATGCATAAGAAAAAGAATGAAAACCTACCAGCAATGAAGCACCAGGAAATTAAGAATGTTAATAATATGATAATACTTGTCTCCATGCATCGAGACGAACTTCCTTAATAAATTTTCTTTGTTTTGTTGTCTTCGAAGAAATATGATCTAATAAAACAGCAGAAAATCTCAGTTTTTCTTCTTCTATAATGACAAATATCTTTCCTTTCTGATCGTTAAATACTCGATGCCAATATGCATATGTTATATGAGTGAATAAACATAACACTTTGTTAATTTATATTCTTCTTTCTTTTTTTGTGCGTTTCTTAGGTTCTCTATCAAGAGTCTAGTTAACACAACATATGTTTTGACTTAGATCAACTTTTTTTTTGTCTTGCTTCTCTCTTAATGTTGCAATATCTTATTCGTCTTCTTTCGGTCTTATTTCTTGTCATTCTATCGAATGATAAGAAGAAAAGAATCTCTCATCATCATCATCATCATCATCATCATTGTCTCAACGTTAGAAACATACGCGTGGATAAACAAATACATTGAATCTATATGTTTCTCATAAGAGAGAAAGACGTTTATCTATCTAGACAAAAAAGATTTCATGTCAAAGAAAAAGAAGAAGAAAATGTACGGATATAGATATATGACTCGAACGTTTTAAGACTACGATAGTTTTCGATATTGCACCGGTTTACTTTAAATAATCTTGTGTATGTATATATAATCAAAGCATGCCTTTGTGCATGTCATTCCTAATGGAAGAGTCAATATAGATTGAAGGAGAGCAAGAAAAAAAACTATATATACATACTTGCTAGTAAGAAAAAGAGAAGAAGAAGAAGAAGAATAAAACGACAACGAACAAAGAAAGAATATGTTATTTCTCATCGTTTCTATGGTTGATTGAGAATAGGAAATAAGCAAGATTGAGAAAGAGAGAAAGAGACATAAGAGATGACGCGTGCAAATTGGACAATTGCATCGAATGCATGTGTACAAACGATGACGAAAATAGAAAATACATAACAAGATGAAGATTTGATAAACACAAGAGAATATATGAACAGTTGTTCTTATGATATAAAGATAATTATACTTTACTCAAAGGAAACTATGCATAGATGTTGATTCATACTGTTAGAAAAAGCCAATTAGGTTCTTGCTGTTACTACTAATGTTTGTCTTTGCCCATTAGGATCATTTGCGTATACGCACAAATTTTTTTTCTCGATTGACTTGTTCGGTTTATGTGTGTGTTTTCTATTTCTTTTTTTAATACTGGAAATTTACTCAATAGGAATAATGTATTGATTAAATTAACGAAAAAAAAAAGAAATTATGCGTATAAACATCAGTTAAATGACTAATGTATTCGTAAAAATATAAATGTTTCTCGTCTAACGATATTAGTAACGAGACGAAAGAATTTCGCTCATTATTCAACGGATGTAGGGATGCGTATACAATCGGAATAGATCGAATCAATACGTCGTTCTTCAACTCATCTATTCTTACTTTTTAAAGACTCTTCAACATTTCATTGAGGGTCATACCCTCTCTTCTGTTTAAATCAAGCAAGTCATCAAAAAAAAAATCATTTGGAACGACGAAACTTTTTCTTGTACTCTTTAAACAATTAAAACGAGGAAGAACCAGATGGTAACATGATTTTGTCAATAATGAAAAGAAAACTACTCTTACCTTGAACTAATAGTTTCTTATTTTTCTTAGTTTTTTTTTCTGTTCTTCTTCCTAAGCGATTAGGATGTGTACATGAATGTTTAGCTTCTATATTCAACAAAAAACCAACTAGTACGATCAAATGGCCTCGAGATAAAACTTTCAGGTTTCTCTAGTTGCGGCATCTTCTCTTCTTTCTTCTTTCTCTTTCTCTCTGTCTTTCTTTCTCTCTCCTCTCCTCTCTCTCTCTCTCTCTCTCTCTCTCTCTCTCTCTCTTTCTCAGTCTATTGAGAAATGGCAACAGCAGGAAGACAAGCAGAATAAGAATACCACTGATGACATTATTTCGACTCGAGCCTCTTCTTTTTTTCTTCTTCTTCTATTCCTCCCTTCTTCTTTTGTTTCTAACTAAACAAGGCTTCTTTTATTTAGTCGTCATTTTTCTATTGCTTCTGCAAGTCTACGATTCGTTTCTATTCAATTAGAATCCTACATATTCCATTTTCCTGGTTTCCACAACCAAAATAAAGAAAACCATAGATTCCTACTTACAAAACAAAACAAAAAACACTTGTATACATTATCTATCTAGACATCCATTCTTAATTTCAGAATATCAAAGATCGAGTGTACTTAGCCGTTGTTAATATCCTACCGATGCAGTTTGTCTACATATTATTCTTCAATGTTTTACTATTAATAAACGATGGTAGATAGTTAATTAATGTATTATGATCCTTATTGTTGTTGTTGTTGTTGTTTATTTAGTTCATAGTTCGCATCAAGAAGAGCAATTATTCAAAGAATTATTTCAAAGTTATAATCCATTAATACGTCCTGTTCGAAAAGTTGAAGAAACAATTACAGTTTCATTTAGTATTGCTTTATTACAATTGATTAGTGTTGTTGAAAAAGAACAAGTTTTAAAGACCAATGTTTGGTTACAAGTTGTACGTTGAAATTGAAATAATTGAATCGACAAGAAAAAACAAGATCGTTTCTTTTTTATAGAAATGGTTTGATTATCAAATGCAATGGAAACCAGAAAAATACGGTGGAATTCAATCAATTCGTGTTCCACCAAATCAAGTTTGGACACCTGATGTAAATACAAAATTTGTCTTGCCGAAAAACAAAACAAAATGATTTTTTGCAGGTTGTTCTATTTAATAATGCTGATGGAAAATATGAAGCTTCGTTTAAATCGAATGTTGTCGTTTATAGTAATGGTGATATGAATTGGGTACCACCGGCTATATACAAATCAAGTTGTTATATTGATGTCGAATTTTTTCCATTTGATAAACAAACATGTGATCTACGTTTTGGTTCGTGGACATACGATCAGCAACAAATGAATTTTACTTACTATGATCCAAATGAACGACGTATAACAATAAAAGATTATGTTGTTAGTGGTTCATGGGATCTTCTCGATGGTCCAATGTCGATTAATGTTTCGACGCCTATACAAATGCCTGATGAAAATCAAACGAGTAATCCCGATGCTTCGATAGCTAATGCACGATTGAATAAAGTCGATGGACAAAATCGAGTGGAATTCATTTGTACACTTGTGATTAAACGAAAAACACTTTTCTATACAGTCAATTTAATTATCCCAACGGTAGAAATAGAAAATTTTTACGGAAAAAAAAACAAAAACTTCTTTCTTTCTAGGTGCTTATTTCTTTTCTCTCTGTATTCGTTTTCTACTTACCAACGGATGCAGGTGAAAAAATGACATTATCAATTTCAATTCTTCTCGCTCTTGTTGTGTTTCTTTTACTTATATCAAAAATTCTCCCAGCAACATCGATTGTTATCCCATTAATTGCTAAATATCTTCTATTTACATTTATTATGAACATTATTACGATATTTTGTACAGTTGTGATTATCAATTATAATTATCGTACACCGCGTACACATAAAATGCCTTATTGGATACGACGTCTTTGTATTGATATTCTTCCACGAATATTATGCATGGAACGACCGAAAAAATATGAAAAAGATGATAATTTAAATTTATCACAAGCTGATCGAGCTAAACAATCGATGATGAACTATATTCAAGCATCACGAGCTCTTTCAATTGCACCACCAATGATAACCAATATCGAAACGAATCATCACACGAAAAAACATACAACAAATCATTTTGATCAAGAGTTAGAATTAAAAAAACGTCATACAAATAAGAAAAAACATCGACATTCATCGAAACGACATCAACATTTAACTGTTAATCAATCATCGTCGTCAGAAGATGATGATAAACCATTAACAACCGATGAAATCGATCTCCTACTAACTAAAGAAGCCTATGAAGCTGCCGAAGATTTAAGTTTTATTGCTAATCATATGCGATCAGCTTGTCATTATGAAGAAGTAAATTAAATAACATTTTGTTTGTTCGTTTGTTCATCTTTTCGTATTTAGATCCGAGATGATTGGAAATATATTGCATCGGTTATTGATCGTTTGCAGTTATATATCTTTTTAGCTGTGACTACGGCTGGTACATATAAAATTCTAAGTAGTGCACCGGATATATTGAAAGTCGTCGATCAAACGGCTCTACTCAAAAGCTGGGATCCAACATTTGGTACAACTACTTAATGTAGACAAAAACAAAACACGAACCTATACAAATTTTTATCTTTTACTATCAGCAAAAAAAAAACATATTGTGAATAAAAAAAAAGCGGAAAAAAATCTCTTTTTTTTTTCTTTCTTATTCTTTTTCTGCTTTTTCGCATCGGATTTTCTAATGTATTCTTCCATCATGCAAAATACATAACGTTATCTCTTTCGCAGACATCAGGCATTGCTTTGACAAACAAACGTCGTTTTCCTTCTCTCGCTTGGCTTTCTCATTGACATCGTTTGTCGTCTTAATGATCAATATGTAGATGCGTGTATGACACAATAATAATGTATTAGTGCAGCATGCTGATTCAAACAACTGTCAACACATTGACTAGACCATGAAGATTTCTTTCGATCGAATCACGTAAAATAACTAGTGAAATGGAAAGATGAGAATAGACAAAATTTATATTACGCTCAGTTTGGAATCATGATTGAAGAGCTAAATATCCGTTTCCGAAACGAAGAAAGTCATCATCATCACCATTGTTGTGGTTCTTTCTTCGTCTATGTACTGTTTTACTAATAGGTACTTGGACAAATCATCAATAGTTAATTGTTAATCGAATTTGTTTAGCATATAAACAAGAATCGAATCATTTCGAATATCAAATTTCCGGTTGAAACGATCGAAAAGAATTATTATAATTTATTTATTTAAAAGAGAAAAAAGAAAATGTCTACTAACGAACTTTGAACTAAACAAAAATAATATTACTGATTTTTGCTTCTATTTATTTTTTCGGCTGATTAGCAAACATGCCGGTTAAACCATAATTTTCTCACTTTCAAATGGCGTGACCTTTTTCCCTTGAGTCCAAAAAAAGCAACACATTTTTTAAACGCCTTTGAATAATCATGTTATTTTTCTATTTCAATCAATTTCAAATAATCGATAAGAAAAATATTATTTTTCTATTTTTTTTGCTGCTATTGTGTTACTCCAAACGGAATGATTTGATTGTTAAGTATTAAAAAAAAGTACTTTTATGGTAACTAAGTAATGAGAAATTATTCCTTTCAAATTCAATATTAGCTTGTTAATTTCTGAAGAAGGAGAAGAAAAGGTCTTCATCTAATTACCTTTTCTCCGTTGATCTTATACATGATTACATACGAGAAAGAGAGTACACATTGTCGTCAATGCGAGTTAATTTATTCACTTTTCTTCGTTTTAAGTTCTTTCAAATGCAGAGAGAGAGAGAGAAAAAAATCGAACGAGAAAAATTAAAAATTGTAATTCTCTATGTTGATTTTATATTTGAATCCAAAAATAAATTCACCTAATCGATTAAGTTTGTCACGCATTATTATCTCAAAAGAAAAATTTTTTTCGTTAATTTTTTTGTTTTTCTTTTTTCTTCTCTTCCTTTTTCTCTTTCTTTACTACTCTACAAGTTCATCTTGACAACAGTATTTATTTACTGTTTCTATGTCTGTCAGTCAAGGTGATACTGTTAAGAAATGATATGAATAAGCGTCTGATTTGCAGACGTAAAAATACTTTTAACGGACAGCAACAGTTTCTTTCTCTTCAATGCATTTAAAACCACAATCAAGTTTTACTCTTATTACAAATCGACAGACACTCTCAAGTATTGTTTCTCGAACTTGTGCTTTTAATTTCAATTTTAGATTGAGATTCGTTTTATTGCGCAAACGAAAAACAAAAAATGACTCTATTAGAAAAGCCATTGGGTGATCTTCGACGAGAATTAATCGATATTCGTCAACGAAAATTTAATTATGATACCGATCTAAATAAATTAGGTTTTATTATAACGATATCACGCGATTCATTACGTGAAACTGAAGTTTATCAACAGAAACTTTTACAACAATTACAACAATTCGAAATATCCTTAGCAGATGTCAATGAAATGTTACGAGCAAATTTTCAAGAGAAAACACGAATTGAACAACAATTAAACGATGACAATGATATGGAAATTCGAGCGAAACTCATGTCATTGAATGCTGAAGCACTTGAATGTCGAGCTGTGGCTGTCCAATTGCAGCAAGATGCGAAAATAGCGTTAGCTAAAGCTGCTGAAATGGAGAAACGTGCGTCTGATGAATTAATTCAACAAGCACTTGAAATGAAATTGAAACAACAGGAAATCGAAAGAAATCGTGCCGAGGAATTAGAGCGGCGTGTTCGTCTCGAAGAGGAACGACAACGTTTGAAAGTACACTCAAATCAACTTAAATTACAAACAAAAAAAGGAGAAAAAAAATCAATTTCTTTTCTTAGGAACTGGAAATGCAACAAAAGGAACAAGAACGACTTTTAGCTCTATCGAGAAATGTTCAACAACAACAAGATGATTATGCCGATTGGCCTGTACACGAGTAAGTTCGTTGAAGCCTCACGTTTTTTTTTGTATTGATTTTCTGTAGCTTTATGAATGACGATCAATGTCCTCCGTGCCTCATACGAACTGCACCAAATGCACCTATCGAACAAATCGATGTTAGTTTTCCATCTGTGATGCAAACAGAACATTTACTGGACAATCAAGAAGAATTAATTAGTACACCATTACGAGTCAACTTCGATGCCAAAGTATGTTTTATGATTTTATAATCATTTTTTAATGATAAAATCTAGAATAATAATAAACAATTTGTTTTACTTGCAATTCCGTATATTGTTCGACGTTTACCTCATCGTGAAAATGTGATTAAAATTCGTCAATCGAATGGCATTTGGATATCGTTACCGACGAATGAAACAAATTTTGATTCACACAAAGTAGAATTTCGATTTGACATTATTTCTTTCAAATCGTGTTTTGTTTTCCTTCTCAGGACAAACGTTTCGTTGAATGTCAACTAACTGAATCGACATGTTGTGCAGTTGTCTCTCGCTTAAAACGTGAACGAATCGTTGTTACTCAACAACGTTCCGGTCGATTTGTTTCCACAGCTGATTCACGTGTGACACTTCAATGGCCAAGTCGTAGTTGTGAGAAAGATGTTAAACTCAATCTTCGTATTCAACCTGTTGATTTACCGACATTTACACAATTTTCATCGAGTCATTCGCATGAATGTCAAGGTTTGTTCGCTGTTGGCCCTATAATTAATCTTGATTTCGATGAAATTAATTTGTTAAAACCAATTCAGCTGACTTTACCGATGCTAATTCAAGGAAAAAAGAATGATTCATTAATAAAATCCACGACTAACACACCAACTACACCCAATACTCAACTAACACCACAAGAATTAATTCTTCAACAACAACAATTTATATTTAAATCTATGCTTGGCGAAGGTTCGTTTGAAAGATAAAAAGAAAACTATATTTTTCTCTATTTTCATGAATAGATTCGACAACTGAACGTTTAGCCTTATTCTATTCGAATTCGAATGAAAATACTTGGCAAATCGACGATGGAAATGTTCGTTTAATTGACTCGAAAACTCATGATCTAATCACGATGCAAGCAAAAAACTTACATTCTCGAATGATTCTCATTCGTTACGATAAACAAACGACATCGCCAAAACAATTGTCAAGTCTCATACCCCTACTCGAACAATCGCTCAGTAAACGAACAGTTTCTTTAATTCTTCGACATAATCGAACAAATCCAAGTGAAGTTTGCTTTGTTTGCTGTTCGAATCATCGACTTGAACAAACGGAAATGAATCTCGATGAAGAAAATTTCACACGAACAAATGAACAAATCAAAGAACTTGTTCTACATGAAGGACAATTGTTAGAATTACGTTTTCGTGGCAATGTTCTACCAACTGAAAATGCCGATAAAACATATTCATTTGCATTCAATACACATTTTCCATTCTATTTTCAAACGACGATATCCGAAATTGATAAATATGCTCAACATTTTGCAGCATTTTTCTATGGTTTTATTCAAATTTATTCGAAACAAAAAGTTTTACGAACGATTGCCAAAGAAATCGACAAGAAAAAACAACAGACTGAAGTTAGAAAATCAATTAAATAAATCGAAGCTATTCCTGTTTTTGTTTCTAGGTCAAACACGAATGGCACGAGACCGATGTTTGCCTTGCAGAATTAGTTCTTCGTGTAGACAAATCGCCCGAAGAAACTCGCGCTTCGACTCCAAAAACTGCACCAGCATTTGTCAGTGAAGGTAAAACTACATAATATTCGTACATGTTGTTTATCATTTCGATTGTTTTTCAAGGCATTTTAACGCCAACGCTTCTTCATGATATTGCAATGAGTTTAAACGGTGATGAATGGCGACGATTAGCTCGTCGTTTAGGTTTGACACGTATGCGTATCGAAGCTATCGAACGTGATTTCACCGAAGAAACAGCGTTTCATATGTTGGTAACGTGGTTTAAACGTGTGTCACGTTCGGCTGATAAAGTTTCATTGTTAATTCATGGTTTGACAAATATCAATCGATTGGATTTAGTGAACGAACTACAACGTCTAAAAGAAGAAAGACGACAAGAGCTCAAACATTCGGCGAAAGATGGTTTGATAAAAGAGATTTTGTTTTTTTTTTTTGAAGAATTCGATTGGGTTTTTTTTTGTTTCGTGTAGATCAATCGAGATTATTTCAAATAGCTTTTAATCGTATTTGCCAACGTGATGAATGTGTTCGTATGTGGAAACAATTAGCCAGAGAATTACTATTGAAAAATCAAGATATTGAACGAATTGAACGTGATTATCCATCGAAACATGAACGATGCTTGAGAAGTCTTGAACAATGGCTCGACAATGATAATCGAGCAGAAATTACTGTACTAGCCAGAGTTATACGAGCGCTAGGATTTAAAGCACTTGCTCGTATGTTATCAAAATCGAATTCTGAATTCTTCTGATTGTTATTTTTAGGTGAAATCGATGGTTTGGCATAAGAATGAAAACACAATCGGTGTTGCATGAGATTCCTTTGCTTTTTTTCTTCTTTATGTAATTTAAAATAAAATTTTGTATTGTTAAAAATACGATTTTTATTAGGTTTTCTAACAAACTAATTGAGTATGATATGAATATATAGAACAGAGAAAACTAAAGATCATGGCCAAGTTCATGAATTTCTTCAATCATCGAAGCGATATCTTCTTTGGTCGTTGCTGGATTAGAGATAATTGCACGGAAAAAATTCGGATGATTATCAAGACGTTGATAACCAACCATCATAGTGCCATTTGTCATCATACGTTCTTTAATCTTGGGTGCAATCTAAAAATAAAACTTGTAAAAAAAAACTTTCGAATTTGAAATGTTTCGTTGACTTTATCTAATTTATCTCGATATTCGGTTGTTGTTCGATCGAGATTTTGTAAACTAGGTGGAATATACCAAAAACAAACATTGATAAACGGTGGCTAGAACAAAAAACATTTTCGAAATAGGAAATCAACACTTTTCGAATTACTTTCATAATTGTTTCGAAATACGGTTGACGTTGACAAATATTTTCATAGAAAAAATTCGCCTTTTCCAATAAATCATCGACATGTTCAGCATAACCTTGATTTCCACGAGCTTTCCAGCCTAACCATAATTTCAGTATGTCAATATGTCGACCACATTGAATTGTTTTATCGCCAGTATCAAGCGAGATTTCATAGTGTTTATCCGGTTGAAATAAATAACCAGCTGACATTTGATTGGCACGCATGAGAATATTCTATGAAAACAAAAAAAACAAAGACTTAAGCTAATTCCATTGAGATGAGATAAAAACAAATGAAATTAGATTGTGTTGTTTTGTTTTCCTTCTATTTTCAACTCAATAAATAGATACCGTATGTCGAATTAAAATAGCTGAACATTGAAGATGAACGGACATTAATTTATGAGGATTCCAAGTGAATGAATCAGCTCTAGAATGAAATGACGAATTCGAATGAATTTTGTTTCGTTTTAATTAATTACTTTTCAATTCCTTTAAGAAGATGTCTGGTTCGAGGTGATAATAATGCAGAACCACCCCATGCTCCCTAAATGCGTTTCAAAAATCAATTTCAATTCAGTCAGATCACGAATTTACATCAACGTGAAGCCAAACATTATATTTTCGGCAGACTTCGGCTATATCGCCAATTCGATCAAATGCACCGAGAACTGTTGAACCTGCGGTAATACCAACAAAGAAGACTTGATGTCCTAATCGTTGACAATAGAGAATTTTTTCCTCCATATCATCTACTGTCACTCGTCCACTAGAATATCGAAACAACAATTTCATTTCAACACCCACAAATTTTCTTCACGAACGATTCATCAGGATTGACTTCATAGACTGAATCAGTACCTATGCCAAGTAAAGCTGCAGCTCGTTTCATTGAATAATGACACTAGACAATAAACGAATAATATTCTTCTTTTCAACAAACACAAAACTTAATTACATGTTTCGATATAACCATTGCTGGACGTAGACCGTTTCGAATGCCTGTTTTTTTAATTTCAGGAAATGCATATTGCCGAGCAGCTAGAACAGCATAGAGATTCGAAACTGCTCCGCCTGGTGCTAGAATTCCATCGCCATTTTTCAGTGTTGTTTCATCTTCCGACCAACCACAAAATCGACGCATATGCGCGAGAACTGTTTCTTCCATGAGATTGAAAACTGGTGCTACTTCATATGTAAACATATTTGCATTAACAGACGATGTAATAAATTCGCCAATGAGAGAAATCATATCAACACCTTGACTCAATTGATTGATGAAACGAGGATGACCTAAGAAACGAAGATGGTGTTTTTTCTTTCGTTTTGCGAATCGATGAAACCGATTCGAATAACCTGAACGAACTGTTGTTTCGAGAACACGTTCGCAATTAGCAAGTAGTTCATACAGATTGATACCTTCATCTTCGATATTAAATGCAAACATCTGTCGATATTCATTCGGTGTTCGAAGACCATTTTTAATAACCTTTTTTTTTATGATAAAGTCAAGAGAAAATTTCGATTCGAAATATACTTACTGGCGAATCATGATCATTCATTTCGGCTATATATCGAAGTATCATATCAACCGTTGATAAGAGAAATGTTTTTGTTGTACTCATATCCGGCGTATACGGAATTAAATCTACCGATGGATGGATCGATTTGAACGTTTCGTTTTTTTTTATTAAAAAGTTTTTCTTTACCTTTGTATGTTTGATTATTTAAATGTTCGATTTTATTCAAATCTATTGGATGTTCTGACATTGTTTTCTGAATTCGATAGTAATTGATTTGGAAAATGCTTCGTTTGTTCTGTTAGTAAGAGAAGATTTAAGATCTCTATATTTATGTCGTATAAAGATATGTGTGAAGACGACGAGAAAAAGATGTATTTGCTTTTGTCAAAATAGACAATGAATGAATCCTTTTACCAAAGCATTGTGCTTTAGTCAAGTACAAAGTAAATAGACATTAAGTGACAAAAACATGTTATTAAAGAAATAGAAGAAGTTCATAGATTCAATTTATTCTGGTTTAATACAAACAAATGAACTACATCGATTCGAACAGCATTTTTTCGTACCCTGACAGTCATTATCAACATCACACATATGTCCATCGCATAAATTCCAATTAGAATCGCTGATATTACCCGAAGATGATGACGGACATTGGCCTTGTTTTTGTTCATTATCTTTAGGTACGATACATTGAAATCCGCATGGTTGTTCTACTCGAAAACAACATTTTTTCCCTCTTGGACATTCGTCTTTTTCAATTGAACATGTCGATTCACAATTTTCTGGCGTACGAATATAACCATAACCAGGACAAACTTTTTCTCCAGCATTTACAATTGACATCAAACTTATAACGAATAGAGCAAATGAAAATAGTGACATGATATTTCGAAAATAAATCGATTTCATCTACAAATATCAACTCAATTCAATTCGTTTGATTTATCGGGATATAATGCTATTTTATGATCTTAGAAAAATCTTCCAAAAAAAAAAGAAAAGAAAAAAAAACGCCAATCGAAATCAATTCGATTCTATAGTACAAAGAGACAAAACAAAACGGAGAAGCAACAAAAAAAAACATGCACAATATAAAAAAATAGTGAGATAGAGAGAAAGAAAGTGTTTGTAATCGGCAGGAATTGCATAAAGAGATAAAAACACTGTACAAAACGAGACAGATGTGGATGTAATCGAGCACCATCACTAGCACTGTTGATTAATTAACAATTCAATCGAGTTGTTTGTTGTTGTTGTTGATAGGATTTATTCAAATAATGTTTTGCTAAAAATAGACAAAAATCAAAAAATGAATAAATATGAATTTTAAAGAATTTGTATAGACAAAGAGAATAGCTCAAAGCAAAACAAACAATATAATAGTAATAATAATAAGCCGACCAATGATTTTCCCCAAATAGCTCACCCGTGTAGTTTTACTCGTGATTTATAGATCTTTAAAATGAAAAGAAATCATCAAGTGAACAAATTCAATCAATGATGAATATGCAAGAGAGGATTATCGAGAGAAGTTTCGTTTTTTGATTCGATTTCGATAAACTAACCTGCAACTTGACGACTTTTTTCTTTTGCTTCTTCGGCAATTGCTGATTGTAAATTCAAAGCCTGAAAACAAAAAATAAGATTTAACAAAAAGTTTCTCATTTCTTTGTTTTTTGTCAAAAACCTTTTCTATTCGCCGTTGAGTGTACGGATCGCTATCGTATAAATCATGTTCATTGATTTCTTGCATACTAAATCGAAGAAAATGATTTGAAAACAAATGTTCTACCGACTGTTTCACAGCAAACCTTTGTTTCGACAACATTTTTCGTACTTCTTCTTTTTTCTTCATTTTCGCTAGACGTTCATTTGGTGTTAACATTTGATCCTCATTATCAAAGTCAATCAATCGATCAGGTATATCAACTTTATCCGGTTTATAAATCTCTTTATCAATTGTATCAATATCAAAATCTTTTTTTGTTTCACTATTTGCTTTCATATGAGGATACGGCTTAAGAATACCCTACGAAGAAAAAACAGTTAGACAAAACGTAGATCGAATATTTACATTGAGCTGCATGCCATTCTCTCGTCGAGCAGGTTTAACTGTCGCGAGACGTGTAGTTGGAGTCGGATTATTATTACTATTGTTTGTGTTTAAATGAGTAAAGTTTCGTCTTGGTGACCATTTGCTTGATGGAGAACGATAGTCTTCGGAATCCTGAATGAAATTTATTTTTTAGAGAATAGAATCAAATGAATAATTACGAAATTCTCCGTTGATGAACCGCGTATTGGTTCAGATGAATCAATGTAACGTGTCATTGATGCTGATCGGGTCTCTGGATATAATTAGAACAAATAGGATTTTGTTTTGAAAGTTAAAACGAAAGAATTTTCATTTACTTGTTGGACTCGGACTTTGACGATGCCATTCATAACTTTCATTTCGATTGTTTGGACTTTGATCTGAAATATATTTTTTTGAGAAAAAAAATTAAATTCTCTTCGAAATGATTTACTTCGATAATACGATTGATTAACCGATGTATGCATACTTAATGGACGTGTTTGTTGACGTGATGGTCGTTGAAATTCATCCTAAATTATCGACTTAATTCAATTGATTTCTTTTCGATCTTTTTCAATACTTTGTATCTATCCGATTGATTTCGAATTTTTAATGTATCAATATCTGTTTCATTATATAAACGGCCATTACTTCGATTCAATGGTATCATAGGTCCTAATTAAAACGAACAAAAAAATAAATAAAACTTTCGTTTTTCGATAAGTAAAATACCATCATCAAGAAATGGAATTGTATTCAAATGTGAGAGAATATATTTTTCTAATGATCGTAATTTCGTCACGCATCTTGTTAAATTCTATTGAATAAAATACGAAAATTTTATTTTTCAATTCGATGTCAATCGTGTCCTTTACTTGACTGACGTTGGATACATAACGATCAACAGTGGAAATCTGTTCTCGTAATGATGGTAAAACATTTTCGACACGATTTTGCTCGTTCAATGAATAGATTTGACGATTCCATTGAAGTAACGAAGTAAAATCATTCAATAATGACTAAGATATCAAAATTTGAACATCAATTTATTCATTAGATTCTTTTAATATACCTGATGATGAAGTAAAGTGGACAATTCATCTTGTAATTGACCAGCTAAAACAAACATATCGAAAATGCAATGAAGTGAAGACGATCGAATTAATATTCTACCTAATTTATCGTATTGTAATACACGTTCGATATCATTCTAGAATTGAAATTTATTCATAAGAAATAAAGATAATGAATTATCTATCCTACGAGAATCGATAGTGAAGTGTTATCAAGGTCGTTGCGAGTATTCAGTGTTTGAAGAACATTGATTAATACCGAACGACGTTGTAAAAATGTTGTCTAGATAAAAGAATGTCATGATTGAAATCGTTTGTCAATATTGAACAAACTTCATTTTTTAATAAGGAATTTTCGTAGGATGAAAGATCTCGTAATGCGTGTTGAAGTTCAATAATCTATTTCGAAGAGAAAAAAAAGAAAACATACAATCGATTCGTTCTTTTCTAAATCTACTTTTTGATCCCAAACTGGTTTCGAACGTTGTAATTGTTCGGCTATTTTCCGACAATGTTGAATAAATACCGATTGATCCGATGATAAACTTGAAAAACAACAACGAAATCTTCTTCTTCTTTTTTCAAAATTTATATATTCATAATTACTTATTTCGAAACAACAAATTTCCGCCATACAATTGTTCAGCTATTCGTTCGTAAAATGTTTGCAAGTAATAAATTAATTCCATGTAACGTTTGATTAATTTCGATGCGTTTAATGTTGGTTCAGTCTAATGAAATGAAATGTGTTTTTCTTTGGAAATATTTGTCTCTGTCATACTTGATCGAATTCAAAACGTTGACTGTTACTCATGTTTGACATGGCTGAAATGGGTCTTGTGGTCGCTGCAGCTAAAATATCACAAAAATAAAATAAAAAAACAGTTCGTAGCTTTTCTTCGAAATTCTTACGCATAGGACGAGTCGTTGATTGTGAAGTATTGAGCTAAAGAATGAATTATCGATTAGCGTTAAAGTAAAGCAAAAAACTATTAATACAGAGATCAATATTGACCAGATGACCCTTCTCTTTATACATCAATAGTGATCAGTGATTTCGATACAAATTAGAGCGCGCAAGAGAGAGAGAAGATGGAGAAATGATACTCAGTTTTCTTCTCATTACACATATGAATGCTTTGAGTGATGTCCCCGATCTGATTAAACATACAAAGAACATGATCTCATTTAGGTTCGTTCGTTCGTTCGTCCGTCTTTTTTTACTTTCGTGTTTGTGACCCAGAAAAATATGAAGAAGAGAAACGAATAAGAACATATCAATGTTAATCATCAAGAGACAGAGAACGCAACAAAAAAAAAAAGAAATACTTACTCCGCCTCGTTTACTACTCATTCGCGGTGATTGAACCCAAGCGGTATTAGTTGAAGGTGGACGATTTATTAGATTATTGCCTGTACGATGATCTCTAAAGAAAGAGAACAATTTTTTCAATATTCTTATCAAATAATTTGTTCAATCATCATAATTGATTACATAAATTCTCTTACAAACCTTTCTAGCATACGATTTTGCCATGCCATTAGTTCATATTCAGCTTGTTTTCGTGGATGATGAGGTTGTTCTTGATATTGATATTGATGATGCGATTGTGTGAGATGAGTAGGCGACGAACGCGAGGTACTATGTGTTGGTGAAGTAAAATCACCGATTGATTTCGATCGTCGGCGCAATATCGATCGAGTAGATGATTGTCGAGATCGAGATGATGATGGCATTTGTTGTTGCTGTTGTTGGCGTGGTGATTCGTCGGATGGATAGTAATCAGATTGAACGATACGACTCGGACCGAGAACAAGTCGATCAACGACAGCAAATTCGTTTCCGTCTCGATTTTTCGATAATGTCGGTGTACGTAATTTAAAACGTTGAGGAGGAGGAAGAGGCGAAGACGATCGATCTACAGAGTGTTCATTATAATCTTCGACTGATTCATCATATCGTCTTGGCGTCCTTGTTATTGTGCGATGATCACTAATGCTACTGTTGTTATTATTATTATGATAGTGGTGACTATTTGATGTGAACGGTAATGGTGTTGTTGTTGTTGTTTGTTCGTTTGTTGAACGATTAACATCAAAGCCCCATGAACCCATTGTTGCCGATGATGACTGATGAATAACGCCATGGCCATTAGTTCGTGAATACGACGGTGATGTTGAACGTGGACGATACCAACGATTATTCTCAGCAATAATCTCCTCCTCTTCATCGTCATAGGAACCTAGAAATCGATTTTGATCATTTAAGGTTGTTGTCATTGCAACAGGCATGGCTGGTCGGTATGATCTATAGACAAATAAAAGAAACGAATGAATGTCAAATGATCAATCATATATTGAGTGTTTTGAAACAATTCTAATTGTTCTTGTTCTTTCTTTTTTTGTTTTCTTGAATGTTCTATGAAAAAAATTTGTAATACCTTCGTTGCGTTATTTTTACTGATTAAAAACGTATAGAAATTTCTTGACGTATTTGTCCTGATGTTGCGTCGTCATCGATAAAGAATAGTGAAGAGTAAATTTTCATATTCGATTGAATGAATGAATAAAACAGATCGACTAGAGAAGAGTGGGATGGTGGTGATGGCGGTGGCGCGCACACAGCTACCGTTTGTATCGAACGGAAGAATAAAGCAGTAAGACGGTACAGACAGAATGAAAAAAAAATCGACAAGAGAGAACTTCAGTTCAATATTCGATTACACAAATTGACACATAGACAAAGCAGTAATAGTACAGACAGCCTGGTCTCTCTCTCTCTCTCGTTCTGTGTTCCTTTATTCTTCGTATATGTACGCACCTACAGAGTAAAATTGAGCTTGAATGAAGAAAAAAAAATTGAACACAAATGTACATAAATAGAACTAGGCATGCATCGGCTATTGTCTCTCATGGTTGCATCATAAGAATCTATTGACAGAAGAAATGATTGAAAAGAAAATTCGAAGGAGAAGATTAATATTCGTCAATTTGTTTTCGATATATTTCACAAGGATATCTGTCTGTCGGTCTTGTCACTGTATTCAAGTTATTTTCACTCATATACACATATGTGCACAGAGGTATATACAAATCGATAATTGATGATTGACGAGCTCGTTCACTTACTTTTACATAGAACACTTTAAAAGCTGTCAAAAAAAATGTATTGAAGATATGAAGGCGTTAAGGTGTCGACGACAGAGCAATACTATGTAAAAAAAAGTGTTCGCCGTTTTTTTTCTTCTCGTCTCATTCGAATGTAAGGCTTGCCTGTCATCTAATTAGAAGTACTGTAAACGTGGTAACATAAAAAAAAAATAATAATATATATATATTCGAAAAAAAAATGCAAAGGGAGAAACACATAGTAAATAAATGTGGTAGAAAATGAAGGCCCACATGGCAATGATGATCTATTGCATAAAAAAAAGATCATCTAACATCCAGCATGCAACAGAGTGAGAGAGAGTAATAGCAATGTTGACTTAAAACTTAATCGGACCTCAGACACTTCCTGCGTTTATATAGGTCACTTGTATGTACGTATATACACACTCATTGATATATACGTGTGTGTGTGTGTGTGTGTACGTGCGTGCTGAGTTGCTGTGATGGTTTGATGTATAGACACTAATCTTAAACAAGGCCAATGTAACAACATAGAAAAAACTAACAAGGGCATTATGTATATATACACAACAAGGAAGTGAAGAGCAAGAAAGATGTGAAATAAAAAAAAAAGGTCCCCTATCAATAAAACTTACTTGACAAATAAAGCTTGTTTGAAATTTTTCATCTTAATAGAAGAGAGAACACTTGTAATTTTACCTAACCTATATACTCGGCCTATTCCGTTATCTACTTCTTCACTCTTTCTCCCCCTCTCTCTCTCTTTCATATTTGCTGTTTAATGATTCTTACCATTACTACTATCTAACTATTACTCGTCAGTAAGTGCAGATCGATGGCATTCAATATATTCTTTTGTCTTGACCTATACACCCCTCTCCATATCTCGAATAAAAAAAACAACAAATCCTCTTTTGCGCTCAATCGAATCTGTTAGCTTTCTTACAACATCTCAAATTTCTCCTACTGTCTTATCGATATGAAAAGGGTGTGTGTGTGTGTATGTGTATGTATATGAACATAGGACTAAATTTTCTTTTCTTCATTTTCTTCTTTAATATTGCTTTGACTAGCGTTACTATTACTTTAAAGTAAACTCTTCATTACACATCATATACATCAAAGCATCTATATACACACACATCTATAGACATATAACATAATATGACCAAAAGAGAGAGTGTGTGTGTGTGTGTTCATCATACATTTATACGAAAAAATTGCAAAATACTATCGAACACTATTTTGTCTTATGTTTTTTTTGTTGTACTGTGGAGACTCGTGCGTATGCGTGTGTCGTCGATGTCGCCGCCGGTATACAATTGAAAATTGATAATATTAGATGGCTGCACTAAAGAATACAGGTAGACGATATGTGAAGAGCAACTGTATGTGTACGTATGTGACTAAAATCATTCATGGAACAGCATACGCAATGCTTCACATCACAATTGAGATGCAAATTGCCTTTTTTTTGTTGTTCGTCGTTAGTTTTTTTTCTTGATCGTTGTTAATCAGCCTCGTTTACATCTCGTAAACGAAGAAGAAAGAAAAGAACAAAAAAAGAGAAAGAAAAGTAGTTTTTTTTATTAAGTCACCAACACGAGAGCGAAGACTTTTCTCTTTTTCAATTGAAAATCATCGTTTTCATTTCTTTTTCTTCTCTTACTTATAACGTAATCTTGAATTATGATTTTCATTATTCGTCCAACCATGATAATCCGATTCACTATCAGTATCAATTGGATGCAAATCAGTAGCAAAATCAGGTCTAACAAAGAAAGAAAAAGTTCAATGTTTACATAATACGAGGATATTAGGAATTGAATTTTTACTCGACAAGAAAATCATTGACTATTGAAGCAGAAAGACGCAATGCATTTATCCATTGTGTCATCGTTTCTTTATTATCAGCTGATAGATAAACAGGTTTTTCATTCGAACTATTCGGATCATAAATCTATATTCGATAAACAAGATACAATGACAAAGAAAATAAAAACAAAAAACAAACTAATCTCAATCTACTTTGAAAGTATATCCTTTATGAGATATTGAATCATCGGAATTTGTAACTGATACTCGATAATTTCGAATATCAATCGTTTTTTCATATCGTTTATGATTTGAATCTTGAAGAGACGAAAAAATACGCACATACAATGAGATTGATTTTAATCGATTGCCTTAAATAAATATCTCGATTATTACCTTGATAGATAGACAATTGTTGATCTTGTAAATGAAGCCATCGCTTTTTCCAATGTTTAAAGGTTTTATTAGAATAATAAATATGCAAAAGACCTGATTTTTCAACGAGATTTGTCCTTGATGAAAGCCTACAAAATAAAAAAGAAAATCATAATATATTAGAAAAAGAAATATTTTCATTTTTTATTTCGAAATCAATAATTCAAATAAAATTTCTTTTGATCCTCACTCGTTTAAATATAAATAACGCATAATTATAACGGATTTTCTTCATCAAAATAAAACTAAGTCGTAAAGGCAACGATAGAATAAAATGAAGAAGAAGAATTTGATCTATTTCTCTCTATCAATCAATCGACCTTGTCCATATCGATGTAGATTAACAGCAGAAAAAAAACGAAAGGAATATATAAAAAAAAAGGGCACACAGGAAAAGACATTTTACAAATAAACATAGACTGTACACTGGCCGATCATCAACTAAAGATAAGAACATATGCACGTGTTTGTCTATCTATGCAGTTCATTTGTCGGACACGAAACATATTTTTAATATTCCTACCTGTTACTAGTCATGATCGGTGTCGTCGAAATTGTGTATTTGTAATTAGTTGTGGGTGATTTTTCTTGTACACGTCGATTGAATAAAAAAATTAAGAGAAATCATCAGAATCGACTGACAGTGTTTTTTTTTCGTAAGACTAGCAATCGTGTGAGAAAAAGAAACGAGCGACAGAGAGAGAACACGAAAGAAGAGAGATGAAGAAAGAGAACTCAATATGTTTTTTTTTCCTATACTTGATTTTTTTAAAAGCACGATGGTGTACGTGAAAGAACAGAACGCATCAGTCAGTAACGCCGGAAAATGAATCAGATCACACCTTGCTTGCATAAGCAAATAAATACCGTGTATACATATATACTTGTCATAAAGCCTCCGGCACACGTGTTCATAAACCGATTGTGTCACATATACTTGGCGATTTATGAGGTGTACTTTTCTCTCTGTTGAAAACTCATCTTTAAACATAAATATACAAGGCATAATATGTTTTCAACATCAAAATTTTATGTTATACAAGACCAAAAAAAAAGAAAAGAAGCAGAAAGAGACATGTGCATGCAAACACAAATCTGTACAGTTAATTTTTTGCAAACAAAAATAAATTCTTTTCTCGATTTTTATGATTTCATTTTGTTTTTTACACGATGATTTGCTTTAGGTGAGGGTGACGATGATGACGATGATGATGAACGTAGTTGTGGTTTTTCATACGCAAAATTAACTCGAGAACGAGATGATGTTCTCTTTTTTACACCATTTCCATTGGCCGATGTGGAATCTAAATATAGAGAAAAAATAAAACAAGAATTCATTTGACTAATCAACTAAATCCGTCTAACGACTTCATCTCATACAGGATTATCATTTTCGAATAGTATTTATATGTTAAATCATGTCCTTGAATTCGAATGCGAAAGAGCATCAGCTTGGAATACGATACTCGTTAATGAACGATTTACCTTTTCTTTTTTTTCTTTTATAAAATTCATTTGCACGTATATTCAATTTAAAGAAGAGAATGAACTCATTCCTCTTTTTCTCTTGTTTATTTAATAAACATTTGAGTTAAGCTAGTAAAGTAATCGAATACTTAACTTCAATGTCATAATATATGTATATATGTCATAAGAAGTTTTTTTCTTCTTCTCCTCTCCTTCTAATCGAATTCTTACTTGAGTGATTTTCTTCTTCGATGTTTTGTTTGGTTTTTTTCTTCGTCGAACATTCATCATCATCTCCTCCACCACTATGTTCGCTCGTACGTTTTTTCGGTTTCATTCCGATTGGTAATTCACTAACAGTTGTTATTGTCATTGGTTTAAGTTTAAGTTTAAAATCTTTGGGCAAATATGAAACGGCATTGTAACGTATTTTTTTAAAATACATTTCCGACAATGGTACATTCGAATTTGCACGACAAATCATTAATGATGATGCGCGTTGAGAGAGAATCACATAGGTTAAATCAACGAGCACATGAAGTTTTTTTAATGCATCTTTTCGTTCGGCTTTTTCGTCTTTATCCGATGATATTGTAGCATCTTCCGATGATTTTATTGATCGTAATAAACCTTTATAAAATAAACCAACGGTTGTATCACAACGTAATAATAATGTATCAAGGAGAAAGAGTATGTACTCTGTCATTGTATGCAACATTTCAATGTCATCATAGAGAATAAATGCTGGAGATTTCGAAAGAAAATAAAGAAAATATGTAAGAGAATACTCGGGATATAAAGTGTAATCAAGAGGTTTGTCATCGATTGATGATGAATTACTTTCATCGTCATCATTATCATCGACGTGCTCATTTCGAGTCGATGAACTGCCATTAGTTGAATGTGCTGTTTTATAGGATAATTGTTGTTTAATATGTTCACGTCGTGTATCAATTATTTGTAACATTAAACGACGTATTTGTTCTCGATGTTCACGTTCGGGTTCCTTGGCTGCAAATGCTAATAATGCAAGTAATTCGATCGGACATGTTGGATCACGTAAATGTTCGGCTAATTTACGATAGGTTCGTTGACGAATTTTCGATGATGGATCCTGAAAGAAAAAAATAAAAATAAGAACTCTCAAATTTTCCATTCAATGAAAATCGTACACGAAGCAATGTGATAATCATGAGAAAATCATCGGGTTTAATTCGAGAATAGAAATAAACATTTGTTATTAGTTTTAATAAACAAGATAAACCACAAAGTTGAATATAGATGATTTCATTTTCACTAGTAGACAAAAGAAAAATTTCGATTCATTTTTTGTTGAATGAAGCTTTTGCTTTACCTCATTTCTTCAATAAAATCTTGATCTTTTTCAATCGCTTTTCGAATGAGTTTATAAGTAAGAAGAAATAAGCCAGCTGAACTTTCTTTCAAACCTAGAATTGCTCGTGTCATAGCTTTAATTAATTCTCGTTTAACTCGTGTATCTGCACTAATTTCTGGATCGACATGTGGTTCATCAGGTAACATCGTAAAATTTCCATGTAGAAATGAACTCGAAAAATGTTCGCCATCATCATTATTATCGTCTGTTTGTTGTTTATCAAGAATTGTCTTTGAAAGATTCGTAAGAATTCGTTTGCCTAAATGAGCTAATTTAGTTGGCGATAATTGAATCATATGTCCGAGTAGAACAAGTCGAGTTATGAATTGATCACTATCGAATTGATCGTATTGAGTATCCTGAAAGAAGATTTCGATCGTTTTGAAGATTGAAATGAACAACTTTTTCTTTTACATCGATTAGTTTTTGAAGAAGTTCATCTTTGCTATTCGAACGAAGAGCACAAAGACAGTAGAGTGCTCGTTTAGCGATCGGCGGATGAAGAGTTAAATAGGAATTCAATTCCGAATCGAGCAGAGTTTGTTGTTCGACTGAAGTGAAGAGAGATGCACAAGCTTCGATTGTACGAAGTAGAATTGGTGCTGAATTTAAAGAAGAAGACGAATTTCATTATGAGAAAAATGAGACAACAGCTGACCTAGCTCGAGCACACGTTGTTTTAAAAGATTACAAAGTAATTCTAACGAATCTGTTGAATTGAAAATCATTGGATGTTGAATGAAAACTTTTAATAATTGATTTATATTTTCATAATAACTCGTCGGTTGTTCGGGTTCTATTTATGAATAATAAATCGAAGAGATGTTCTAATTCAATATTCTTCTGTTTTTTTTTACCATTGGAAACTTTGTCGAAAATATAACTCAACAAATGACTAACAGTTTCTTGATCGAATAAAATCGTTGAAATCTTTTCGAACATTGTTTTTATCAATCCACACATTTTCGTAAATTGTCCTTGTGTTTGATTGTCATTCGTTGTCGTTGATTGTTGATCATCGACAGGAAAACGTTTCTGTTCTTTGGTTGCTTCTTCTAACAACGTTTGTCCGATGCCACTCTAAACAAATTCTCATTTATTCAAAACGTTTTTTCTTTGGCCACCGAGCAAAATTACAGCTAGGGCATAGCATTCTTTCGATTTCATTCGATCGGATATAGCTTGCTTGAATATATTCAAAATACTCGATTGATTCGATTGTTGTTTATGTTGTTTGATAGCATAGATAGCAAATGCTTTAAGAACTGATTCGGTTTTTTCTGGATTAGGTAGACAACCTACGTGAAAATATCGAATTTAAGAATTTGATTTGAACAAAACAAAAAGGTAAAACGAACGTAAGGCAATAGCATGAAGAAGATTGACGAGTTTTAGCTCGATTAATTGTTTGTCATCGTTTGTTGTTTTTGAATCAGCCATTTGAAGACAAAAATCAATCATTTTGTCTAATTGACGACGAAATCTAGTGGCAAAAAAAGAATACGTTCAAATAGCAAAAATATCTAATTCAACTTACACAAATTTACTATTAATTATTTCACGAATTGCACTGCAATGAACATATTTAAATAAATATTTATTTAATCTCTGTCGAATAATTTACCGTTGAGCATTTTCAGACACATTCGAATATAAAATAAGTAGAACTCGAATTTTTTCATCGATATTTCCATCCCATGGTATCAACGAAAATGTCAATAATCTCTCGACTAACAATCTAAATCACACAATTCTTTCGTTTTCATCATCAGTTTTTCATTTTCATAAAAATATTTACTTGTCTTGAATAGTTTTTTGATAATATAAATGAATTATACAATTAGCTATCCATGTCAATTGTTTTTGAATATCTGCCGACCAATTGGCATTGACACATTCTTTCTTGTAAATATATCCGAGATAATCAAGAGCTTCCTTTCGAACTTCCCACTTGACGAAAAGAAAAAACGAACGAACGAACGAATTTTTTTTTTGTCATTTTCAATTCATCGAAAAATCTTCTCCTACGATTTTATCTCTCGAACGTTCGCATAGAATTTGCTTGATTTTTTCGCTCATTTCAATTGGATTCGAGCTTGTTATCGTACGAATTTGAGTTATTAACTGCAAACGAATATTTGTGTCCGTTGACAAACTCAATTGACTCATGACGTCTAATCAGAAATGTGAGAACAAAAAAAGTAGCAACAACGAGATAAACCTTCGAGATCAATTAGCAGATCCGGTTGATTGAGAGCGTAACTTTTAAAATATTTCAAACACGTTAATTGTATTTCAGGTGTACCAATTTTAAATCTATGATTGAATGAGAAAATCGAAAGAATATGATTCAGTTCGATCGATATACTGTTCGAGATAGGTTTTCCAAAGTCTTGGATATTTCTGTGCGAAATCATTATTTGGTGAACTTGTGATGTAAGCAATGATTTTCACAGCATCACGACGATGTTTTTCATTGGAAATCTTTTTGAATCAAATCAATAGGAAAAAATAAAATTCAAAGAATTCTTTTACGGTTAATCGATGTTCAATGGTCGGAATGAGATCTTCGACGATTGATTCCGATATGCGACATAATTCATCGAAAACATTGTAAATTTTCGCATGCAAATGCAAAGAACCCGTGTCTTCATTGATTAAAACAGTTTTAAAATACTGAAAGATTCGAATTTCAATAATAAAATTACAAAAAAACGAAGAGAACATTCTACTTCAACAATAGCTGGTTTAAGAGTCGATTCTGTTCGTTGAATAATGGCTTTGACTAAATCATAACATTCTTCTCGTAATTTCTATAAAAACGACACATATTTCGTCTTTGAAATCAAATCCAACTTCAAAAAAACAAACAAAACCTTTTCCGGATCGATAATTCTCGCGAACAAGATTTCTATTAATTCAAATGGTATCGATTCATATTCAGCAAGAATCACTGATACAATATCAATCATGAGATTTTTCAATTGTTCACTATGTTTTTTCCTACAAACGAATAATAATCTCTCGTAGGAAATCGTTTAATTAGTTTTGAAACATACTGTACAACATTGAAGAGATTATTTAAAACAACCGAACTGATCTGTGTGCCACGATTATCTTCGAGATTAACAGCTGGAATAAACGATTGAACCATGCTTAAATTCTATGTTGAGATTTGGGTTTTTTTTTTCAAGGAGATTTTTAAATGAGAAATTCAATTACTTCAAGAAGATAGTATCGACGAGTAAACAGCGGATCATCAAGCCTTTTCAAACCGAGTAATTGTTTGGCAAGAAAAAGAAACATATTCTAGATTTAAAAAAAATCATTTGCTCTTTTCTGAGTTTTCGTTTGTTTGTTTGTTTACCATTAATTTTTCTGTTGGTACATCCGGTAAATTCGGCGCATAGATCCGAATAATATCAGCAATACAAATCGCAGCATAAAGTTGAATATCAGCACGTTCATGAGAAAAGAAAAAATCGTCCAATAATGTCTTGAAAAGTCCGGTGAAATAATGTCGTTTTTCATAATTCTGTGGTAATGATTGTAAAAGTCTTTGATTTTTCTGCAAAAAAGAAAAAACAAAACGGATAATTCCAAGTGAAGAAATAATTCTCTTTACAGTTAAATTATCTAATAATTTATTCGTTGGTAAACTTGGATTGACACTCAAGACTTGCGATGGTTGAACATCAGGCACTTCAGAATTTGATTCCGTTGTCTCGGCCATGAAAAAAACGAGATGAAACACAAAATCTTTCAATAAAACTTTTTTGTCTTTGTTTGATTCAACGTTTGTTTTCATTGGTTTAGTGGGAAAACTTCAATAATTGATAGATGTCGATATTTTTTTATATAGAAATTCTGTTAAAAGTTTATTCATTCATTAAAAACATACAGAGACACAACAAGAGAAATTCACGGACGGATGAAAATTAAATTTAGGCTGAGAGTTTCACAAAATTCTCGAGATATTCGCCATATTTGCCAAGTAAAAACATGATGACAAAGCCTAGGATTAATCCAATGTTTTGACATAAAAGAATTTTGAACTTCAAAAGAGCGGTAACTGGCTTTTTATTCTCACGATAATCTTTTTCGATTTCATCACCCATTGAAACCAATTCTGGAATCTAAATTAAGAAAAATATTTATTCAAAACAAAAACAAACAAACGTTCACTAACCATATCCGTTAAACCAATATAAACAAACATTCCTCCAGCTAACGCATAGATCCATGAATGAACTTGTTCTAATTCTCCTAATTTAGCTCCGAGAATAAAACCAAAGTAACAACTACATGCCGAGACAAAATTCATAATCAATGCTTGACCAATTGTGAGGCCACTACTCAAGAGAACAGCTAGATCTCCAAGTTCATGAGGAAATTCTTCACATATAATCGGAAATGACATCCGTAAACCGAGACCTATCGACGTTGTAAATGCTGCGCCTAGAGTCAAACCATCGATGAAATTATGTAACATATCACCGATGATTATCATCCAGCCAGCAGCTTTCATTGTTTTCAGACTTTTTATGAGACTATGCGATGGTTTTTCACGAACAATAGTCTGAAACACAAAATATTTTCGTCTTTCTTGATAATCAAATAAAAGTCTCGTACTTTTGAGATGAAATCAATGGACGAACGTTTGGAATTCTTTCTTCCAATCTATCGAAAAGCAAAACTCGACAAAATAAACAAATCATCTATCGAATTTAACGTACTAGATCATCATGTTCACCATGGTCATGTGTGCAAATAATCTAAATAAATCAATGATTTAGATATAAAAATGTAGTTCTTTAGTAATGAATACGAACAGTCTCAATACGAAAAAATATACTTAAAATTTGATCACGCATATAAAATATGTAGATAATTATCACTGCTACGAGACTTTTATTCAAATATGTATGATGAGTATCAATATCTGGAATATTGAATGCCTAAAAACAAATTCAAATTTCTCATTTTTTGTTCTTTTCATTTTGAAAATTCAAGCAAACCATTGGAATTAAATGAAAGATTCCTGAGCCAGTTAATGTTCCAACAGCTAAACACCAAAAAAAAATGAACTACTGATATAAACTATCCTTCTCGCTTCGCGTCTTACCCAAACCAATAAAGGCACTTAAGATCCATTTGAATGCTGGTTTCTTTCGAAATGGCAATATGACAGCTCCACAAAGTGCCGAACAATTTATAAAAGTCACAGTCAACAAACCAATAATAACATCTTTGAAAAAGAAAAATTTACAACAAACAAACAAAAAAACTTTTCATTCATTTACTTTTCCATGAGGTTCGTCGATTTGTTTTCGTACAATCATTATTTAATTTCACATAAATTAAATTTGGTACAATTCGTTCTAGATCATTTCGATTGACATTCTCGTATTCATGAAGTTCATTCAACGATTGAAAACACTAGAGAATATATTCATTTGATTTATTTATTTTTTGTTGTTGTTTTTTTTTCTACATACTTTATTGAATTCATCTGGATAAGTTTGATTGTTATTCTCGATTGTTTGAGCGAGTTTTGTCGAAAATAAATTCAACTTTTCTCGACTATTTATACGTGAATAAAGAATATTTTCTTCGATGAGGGATAAATTGAAATTAATTGTTAGAACGCTTTTGAATTGAAGAAGAACAATAAAACTAACTATATTCAGAATCATTATCTAGAACAATTTGAATGAGAAAATTTTTTTATTAACTATTTTAACTAAAATACGAAGATTATCACAGGCAAAGAGAAAAAGAAACACTAAGAACTACCAGAACAAATTATTCGAAAAGGATCTCGTTGACAAACATATTGAGAAACATGAATACGATGATAATATCTCCAGAGAATAGCGAGCATCAATGCAATTAGTACGCCAATAATTAGAAATATATTTTGACAAAGAAGAATTAAGCCTTTTAGTAAACGTCGTTGTTGAGCGGTTTGATTTATGTCTTTAACAAGATCTTGTAAATGTTGACCGAAATCGTTCAATTCAGGAATCTTGAAAATAAAGCAAAGAGAAATGAAAATTCGAAAACATTCTACAATATTTACTAATATGACTAAGGCAGTATAGAAAAGAGCACCGTAGACAATTGAATAAATATATTCTTTTTGCAAGACAGCCGTTTGTATATTAAATTGTTGATGCATTTCGACGATCATGCCGCCGATAAGATACCCGAGAAGGAGACAAACAAACGAAACAAAGAGAAATTTGAGGCCAAGTTTTCTGCCGATCGACGTCAAAAGTTCTGAACAATTGATAATGTTTTTTTGTTGTTTTCTTTCGTCAATTAAAATTCAAGATTTGCTTACGTGAATGTCGTCGAAAACCTTCACTCAATATCATTAACCACAAAACTAAACCAATAAAATAATCATGTGACATCGCTGTTGCAAATCCACAACCATAGATCAAGTCATTTGTCAGATCGTAAATGACATGATACAGCGTCAAGTTTTGTTTATATTTTTCGACTTCATGATGTGATGAGTGACGACGATTAGTGTTCGTTTGCAAATCGGTTTGCTCATCAATATTTTCCTGTTCGACATCGAATGCAGACTCGGAATAACCATGATGAACATGATCCTAAATAAATCATAGGTAAAATCTTGATTTTTGATTTATTCAGAAGTTAGTTGATTACGCGCTCGTTGACATGAAATGTGCCATGCATTCGAGCTATTTGAATCATTGATCCATCTGATGATCGTACGACGGGTTGATCTGTGTTTTCATCGGTAGTTGGTTCGAATTGCATCTGAAATATCACATGATTATCTAGTGAGCTAAAAACAACGGCTGCCTACCTCATCAACTCGAAATCGAAATCGAAGTAATTTTTCAACGATAAAAAACAGAAAAATACCAAATAGAACGACTGTTCCACGGAGTAAATATGTGTAACTAAAATCTTCATTGGGAATTTCATAGATCTGCAAAAGCAAACAAACAATTTTCAATTTCTTCTTCGTTTTCGTTTCGTACATGTGGTATTAAATGATAAATAACCGTGCCAAGAATAATTCCACATGTAAACGCATTGAAAGCTAATCCTAACCAAAGATGATATTTTACCGGTGGCACACGAACATCTTCGGATGGATTTTTCAGAGCTTCGGCATGAGTCGAAAGTATTCGAGTTATTCCGTTCGATGTTAATGCCGATGAATGTTCACCCGAGAGTGAAAATACAATAAAATGAATTAATTTCATGAATAAAATCAAGAGAATACCGGAAACCCATCCTGAAATAAATGCGCACACTAGAAAAAAAAGAAAGAAATTCTGCAAAATGAAAATCACGATTCAATAGCGGATATTGTTTCGTTGGTGGTAATTGTCGTTCACATCCGGAATTTTCCACTGTATTCAAAATAGCCGGAAGGAGAAGTCGAAGATCATCTTTGGATAGATTTAAATTCTTTGGATCGTAACCATGTGCATAGAGTAAATCCGATGCGGTTTCGAAACACTTGAATATCGAGAAAAACAAATATTCAAACAAAAAAAATAGTTTTATCTACCGAATTTTTGAGATCATCTTCAGTGTAAGTATTTAAACGAATTTTTTCAAGATTAATCGGCGATACAACGGTATCGATAATTCGATGTTGTCGAATATCATGAAGAAAGTTTTGATAGAATTGATTGAACGAATGAAAATCACGGAGATTTTGATGAATTAAATCGAGATAAGATAATTCGATTGAATTCGATAAGATTAAAATTGGATAGGAAAATAAACAGAAGACCAATAGATTCATCTGTAGAAAACGATTTTAGCTTAGAGATACACAAAATACGTCGAATTTCTTTTTTTTTTCTATTCGGTTTTAATGTGCAGCGAACCATAACACCGCATCATGTGTTGAAAACGATAAGAGTCTCTACGTATAACTACACATGACAGATAAGCAATACTCTCGAAAAGAAAAAAAACAAGATAGTCGTGCATTTCAATGTCGAGAAAATTAGTTTCTAATATCAAAAGTCGATTGACTGCAGGGAATTACTTTTTGATTTATTATGTCTAATAAATAAATATGTATATCGATGTGTTTGTTTATAAAATAAAAACAAAGATTTGAACAAACAACGTTTCGAAAAGAACGAGTAGCCAAGTCCTAATCATTTTTGTTTTTTTTCTATGTTCTTGTTGTACTTTTTCCATCATACGATGATTACATGATTGTGATATAGCTGATACATTGACTGGATTGGAAGACATTTTCCGCCAATGGGTTTTTTCAGTTGATTCTCCATGATGATTGAAAGAAACGATCGTATATGTGCTCTTGCTTTTATCTGTAGTTTTTTTTTTCGACAAGAAAATCAGTGAAGAGTAATCATAATGATGGCTGCATCGATTGAAAGTGATCAAGTACCGTTTTTATCGACATCTTCTCAAGGAATCGATATGATCGAAGGTGAATTGACATCAGCAATTCGTCAGACAGATCAAAATCAATTATCAACACTCGATGAACCCGTTATCGAAACGATAAAACGTTCGTTGAAATTCGATTTCCTTTTTTTATATTCGCTTTTTTTTTAATTTCAGGTGATCTACTTGCTGTTTTTCGTAAATTTGGTCATGCAATTATTCCACGACATTCATCAACGCTTTTACAACAATGGGATCTATGGGGACCATTGATTCTCGTAACGACATTAGCCATTCTTCTTCAAAGTAATGCAACGAAATCTAGTGCAGGCGTTCAATTTGCTGAAGTATTTACATTAATGCTTATTGGATCCATAGCTGTCACTGTACGTTCACAAAAAAACATTTTCTTCTCATTACTTATTTAACTTTTAGATCAATTCACAATTACTCGGAGGAAAAATCTCATTTTTTCAATCTGTCTGTGTACTTGGTTATTGTTTATTACCATTATTAATTTCGGCATTAATCAATAATATACTTCTATACATTCCAAATCGATCAACGATACCTATTCTTCATATAATTCGTTTTCTTATTGTTATGTTAGCATTTGCTTGGACTATGTATGCAAGTGTACGTTTTCTCGGTCTAACACAACAACCCAATCGACGTATGCTTGTACTTTATCCGATATTTTTATTCTATTTTCTCATTGCTTGGTTGATTATCCTACATGCACATCCAAAATAAATAAATAACAAAGCAAAAAGAGAAAGATTTTTTTTTTCTAATTGACTGTATAAATAAGACGTTTGATTACTCTATTCATCAAGTATGAAATGTTTATTATTATGCAAAACATGCAATCTTATCTCGGAATTTCTTTTTGTTTTATTTTAAGCTTCTATCAAAGATACGAATGAATTACAAATATAAACTTATTCTTCAGACAAAATCGAGGTACTATCATTTCCTTTTATTGATTAATATGCTCATAGTTAAGTAACAAAAACTGTCATCATTAACGGTTTTAGTCTAAGAAGAAGAAAAAACTAATGTTTACATTAACCATCGTGATGTTAATGAGAAAACATACAAGATTATCTTTGACAAGTATAAATAATCGAATGAGTTCAAATCGATCAATGGAAAACGGAAAGCGTTTGTCATTTTGTCTTGTAGTTTTCTTCTGTCAGATGAAAATAAAGAATTTAATTATTAATTCGATTTTCTATTTCTTATTTTAATAAACACGCGTTCTCTTTCTCTATCTCTCTCGCTCTGATAAAAAGAAACGAAAAACAAAGAATGTATCACGAGTGAATAAACGTAAGTGCAAAAAAAACAAACAGAAATCAAAGGCGAACTTTTAAAAAGCAAAAAAAAAGAGAAATATATTTATAAAGAATATAATTATGTATAAATACATAAAAGAACAAACGAAGCAAAAGAAGAAAATTCTCGTTAAATACAAGATCTATTATGTATTTCTAAAATTCAGCAAATTCTCTTGGATAACGTTCGGTTGAGCTGACAGTCAATGGTTGTTCTTCATATGTTTCGTAATTGTCTCGATCTGTTCGCGGGATAAATGGTGCTGGAATAGTTTTTTCATAGATTGCAATGAAGTCGATATCTTTAAACCAACGATGTTCTTTAATATCACGAACACCCGGTCGAAGATTACCGTATCGTCGTGTTAGATCAACTTGAAGAAGATTTTTCAGTAGATCTTTTAAATCTACAGTAAAATGATTTGGAAAACGAACACGACCGGATACGATTTTTTCATAGATTTGAATTGGTTGATCAGCAAAAAATGGTGGATAGCCCGCACTCATTTCATACTAAATCATATGCATTTATTATTATTTTTTCTTCTTTTGTCAATTATCTTACCATTAAAACACCTAATGCCCAATAGTCCACACCTTTGTTATAGCCGCGACTCAGAATTATTTCAGGCGCCAGATATTCTAAAATAAATGCAAAGATGTTAAGTATGTTAATGTTTTTGAATATCATCGTTTATCAAAAATTGGAATGTGAGGAGAAAAATGTGTACCTGGTGTCCCGCATAGAGTCCAAGTTCGATCTTTAAGTCGTTTTGCAAAGCCAAAATCAGTCTAAAAGATTAAAATAGAATTTGAAAACAAAAATCAAATATCGATCTACCATTTTCAAATATCCATCAGCAGCAAAGAGTAAATTTTCTGGTTTCAGATCTCGATAGACCTAGGTAATGTCATAATGAGAGAAAATCGATCTTAATTCGACGAACGAATCTTACCACATTCAAATGATGAAGATATTCGAAAGCTAGAACAATCTGAGCAGCATAGAACCTCGTCATATCTTCCGTATATCGTCCGAATGCACGTAAATGTGTAAACATTTCACCACCGGGTGCATATTCAAGTCCCAAATATAAATATGAATTATCTTTGAATGTATATAATAATTTGACAATAAATGGACAAGATAAAGCCTGGAGAATTTTCTTCTCTGATAGTGTATGATCGATTTGTTTCATTTTAACAACAACTTGTTTATCGAGGATTTTCAGTGCGATTTTCTCATCGGAATCATCACCTCGCCGTGTAACCAAGAGAACGCGACCTAGAGTTTTATAATAGAAAAAAACATGCGTGAAAATAATTGAAGAAAATGTGTGTGCGTATGTTTTTTATCGTACCAAATGAACCGGTACCAATCGTTCGAACCAATTCGAAATCATCGAGACAACTATTTTGTCGAATAGGATTCTCTAATTTGTCGATGAATTTCTCTTTTTCTTTATCAAGAAATGATTGAATATCATTTTGAGTACGTTTTGTACTTCCTGATTGACCCATGGATGAATTTGTTGTTGAATTTTTCTCTGTATTCGATGTAGCTGAATTAAATCGAAAGAAACTACGTTTAATCGTATCGCCTGTCGTTGATGGTGAGAGGGGAGATTTGGGTGTTGATCGTGGAGTTGATTGATTTGATGATGTTGGCGAAAGAGGAGATTTATTCAAACGCAAATAGGAACGATTCGATGATGAATCGGCTGGAAGTGATTGATAACTAGTTAATACTGGTGTTGTTGTCGCTGTTGTTGAATGAAGATCCGGTGGTGAGTTAGGTGAATCAGGTGAGCTAAAAATAGATTCAATGATAAGAAACAAGATAAGATGTAAATCTTGACTTTATTTTCAAGTCATTCAAATAGGATGAATACTATTGATTTCTTTTTCCTTCTTCTCTGTCTCTTGTTAGTTCTCCAGCTGTACTCAACTCTCAATATAAATGAGAAAGGTTCGATTATCCCTAACATCTGACAAAAATTCTCATTCATAAAATCGATATACATATTTGTCGTTCAATAGTCATCAAGAAAGGAAAGAGAGAGAGAGAAAGAAAGAAAAAAAAGTAGTAAATCGAAAGAAAACTGACAAAAAATGGAACTATGATTATGGCCGTCGATAGGAGTATATACACGCATGCCGCACATTATTATGCGTGATAGCGAGATAAGAAAAAAAAACGAAGAAGAAGAAAAACGAGAACGATGTGCATAGTGCGTGCTTTGCTTCTGTTGTCCCTCTTTCATTCGAATCGGCATTATACAACTAAGATGAAGAATGAGTGAAGAAAGAGAAGAAAAAAAAAGCCGAGAGAAAGACTGAATATATCGATAAATCGGCGGATATATATACATCCAGAGAGATGTAAAACTTCAAGTCAAATAAGATATACTAACAGCAATAATCACCTAAATAATAGGCAAATCATGGGCATTTTATGAGTTAGATTAAACATAAAAAATTTTTTTTTGGTGTCAATAAAAGAAAAACGGACATTTTTATTCTATATAAAGAATTTCTATTGCTTGATATCAGTTGTTGATTTCGATAAAGAATTTATACAGCTATGTACTTATCGACGAAAAAGAAAGAAAAAAGTCAAATAAAACATAAAAAAGAAGAAGAAGAAGAAAGGAAAAACTTCGTTTCGTCAAGAAATCTATTGGAATAGAATGGCTAATAATTATTGTTAATCTTCTTCCGATGTTGAAACTGAAAACGGAGGATTAATCTGTTTGTATTATAATATATTCATGCTGAATTGAAATACAGACAGGAGGGGATCTTCGTGCAATAAATTTGTCTACCTACATAATCCAAAGATTAGGTTGTTTTACTTCAACAGAATAGTTTGTTCGATACATGATTACAAGCCAAATCGATCGATATAAATAGATTTATTGATTCAATTGGAGAGAATGAACAAAATTAGGATATGTAATCAAAATATCATGAGAATAGAAAGCTAAGTTAAAAATTAGTTAATCAAACGAACGAGTCAACTGTATGTTCGTGTTGCACACTCGACTATTTACTTCCCTTGAGATTGGCAAGCCAAGCAAAAACCAAAAAAAAAAGAAAGACAGACAGGCACAATAAGAAGAAAATCTTTAGATTGAAATAATAGACGATATAACCAAGAACGATAAATGTTAGTACAATAGATGAGTGACGATCAACTTCATTGTCAAATGTCAGTAACAGCGATTAGTTGCAAAATGCCATAAAATGATGGGAGAGTCTTTATTTTTTTTGTCTTTCATCTATGCGTACTACAGATAAAAACGATGTTTTTAAAAAAACACGCGGAAAACAACAAATACATATGGACTCCTACGCAAATACGTTGTCTGCGTCATGTATAAAGATTTAAATAACAGATCTATTCTAGATTTCTCTATGAAGGGCGAAAAAAGGAAGTATTTCACCGAATGATATGACATTTTTTTACGAGCTTATCTTGAGATTTATCTTACTTTTCGAACTTTCACCGAATATTATTTTATAATGTCTACTAAAGATACTAAACGGACGATTGTTACTAATCAATAATATATTAAACTACAGTAGGAAAAAATCCCGAAGAGAAATCAAAAAATATAAAAAAAAACGGTTCTCTGACAAGTTTTTATTGCCCTTTGGCAGAACATCATAATAGAGCTTGTTACTGAAAGATCAGAAACAACAACAGTTAGTTCCGGCAGCGTGATGTTAACAAAAAAAAAAAGAATCGATTTTAAATCGAACCATCTGTACCATATGTATTTCTATACGATCGATTTGTAATTACCTGGTCTATCCTTGATTTATAAAAAAAATAACCGAAGAGGAAAATCTGTAATATTTATCAAAAAAAATCTAACAGCATTCTTTCCATATGAAACGACAGTTCGTCCTTCCACTCAATTGTTGTCATCAAGTAACGTCAAAACATGTGTCAACCAATTCATCAAGCAACAACGCTCAACAAACTCTCTCGTCACTAAGAAATCATTAGGTTGTGTAAATGACAACTTACATTGAATGCACGCCCATCGAATTGCTCGACGAATTCGACAATGATTTTGTATAATTACTATCACCCGTTGTTGCCGGATTGAAGTATTTACGAATCTTTTTCATGATAATTATCTTAGCAGATTTCGATTGGCAGATAATCTTTGTTTATCAAATGATCATCATTTGATCATCTAGAAGAGAACAAAATCAAAAAACAACAATAAGTTTCATAAAAAAACTCGTTAAGAAAACTCTTCGAATATCCAATATAATCGTTGCCGTTTTTTTTCCTTGCGCTTCTTTTCCTTCGAGACATATATATATGTATATATTGTTATCTTTATTTTCCGCCCATTTTTACCATCGTTTGTTTATATGTCTATACAGTTTTTTTTACAACATATATTAGTACGATTCTTCGGCAATTATCAACAACGTAAAACGACCAGAGAAAAAAGATAGAAAAAAAACACACACCCATATATATATATATATAAGAAGAAAAAACAAAAAAATGCCTGAGAGAAAATGAGTAAATAAGATAGAAATCAATTCAACGAAAAGCATAAAATGAATCTAGGTTTTGTTTTCATACATACCTAAACATTTTCTATCTGTTAGACACACATTATCTCAATGGCATTCATTTTCTTTTCGTTGAAATCTGATTATCGACATTCTAACATTCAATAATCGAACTCATATTTTGTGTCGAGTATTTTTCTTCCACACTCCCTCTCGCTCTCGTTCTCTCTCTTTTCCTCGAGTTTAAAATCAAACTCAGCAAGATTTATATATTATCAGCAGGTGATGAACTCAATTGATTTTTTATATTCGTCGATTTCTTTCATTTTTCTAGAATAAAAAACAATTTTGATCGACGGCAACAACTTCGGGCTCTTTTTTTCTGTTTTTTTTCCTCTAATTTCTTAATGTCAGTCTTAATCATTGGTGTTTCAGGGGTTTTTTTCTATTGAGACAAATGCCTGTATTAGACAACGACGACTCATATAGTAGATTTATTTTTTCATAGTTCGTTAGAAGTCAGTTGTCGATATTCGACAAGATTACGTTTGATCTTTTAAATGTTATCAAAAAAGAAATATCGAAATCAAAACATGTATAAAATTCTTATCTGTACCTAATTATTAACTGACCTTCAATTGTCTTATTAATCAAAAACAGATCCTATGACGACAAGAAGAAAAATTCAAACGAGATTCTATCTTCATTTAACTAATGGATTTCTGGTGTTAACATATCGAACGAAGATAGCAGACTGTCCCTGTCATATAGTCTGAAAGATGGATTATTCAAGATTAACTTCGTTATGATTGAGTGAATATTATTGTCGATAAAAGAAAAGCAAAAACTATTCTATTGTACGGGGACTTTTTTCTTGGTCAAAGAATATTATAATAATGAACTATCTTGAAATAGATTACCATGTTCTTTTCAAAAAAAAAGCATACATCAAATATCTAACTGTGAATGAGCGGAAAATTAGATTAATTTGTGAATCATTCGAATTGAAACAAATTTGAAGTTTTTCTTTTATTATTGATTGTTTTTTCTTATTAAAAATTTGATTTAACTATTTTAATTAGTCAAATTAGAACATCTAAAGAGTCCTCATTAATTAAAGAGAATGACAAAAGATATTCTATACCTTATCATCACTTTACTCAGTTGTTTTTCTTTCAAAATCAAATAAGAAAAAAAAATTTTATCCTCTTAATATAGACTAATCAAATTTCGATATTATTTATTGTATTCTATTATCTAATAAAAATTCTATTGAATTGTCGCGCATTCTCGTACTCACGCAATCGACAAACTAAATGGCTAGAGACGAGACATTTATTTATTAGCTATTTTCTGGAAGAACAAACAGGTAAATCAAAAAAATATATATTGAGAGAGAGAGAGAGTTTAGTATGACCTTTAGTTCCGTATAGGATAATCAGAAATGATTTTTGTTGTAACACATTCTGAGTACACAATAAAAAAAGATTATGAAAGAAGAATTATAAGCTATATTTAAACGTTTTTTTTTTCATTTAGTTAGAAGCAATAATATCACTTGTCTAAATAAAATAGTTACGATCTAAAACGGACTTACTGTAAAGTAGAAAATATCAGGGCAAACATCTAAGTTAAGATTTAACACCAAAGAGAAAAAAAGAGATTATTGAAGAATAAAATAGAACTGACTATCGTTGCATTGATCTTAGTTTGTAGGAATAGTAAGAGTTAGATGGTTGAACGGAAATTGTTGGACTGAAAACTCCTGCCAAGATTTTCTCTTGTTTTTTTTTATGCCGGTGTCATTCCTAACAAAGATTCAATGAGAACAAACGTGCTCAAGAGCAGACTCTTCATACTACTTATTAATCAAACTTATTTAATTAAAGATTATTCAACGATTTCTCCTTGAATAACAAGAACAAAACTTCGGTTGTTTAATCGAGTTATTATAAAAACTTTTACTTGAACTGTAAGTATGAGTTCACAAAAAAAAATAGGCATCATTAAAATAAATAAACAGATCTGTGATATTCTGTTTTTTTTCTATATTTCGACTGCTGATGATATTCGCTGAACAGATTTTCTGATCACTGAATAATTACACCATCTATCGTAGTTATCCTCCTCGATAATTTAACAGTAAGAAAGAATTTCAAAAGGCTTATTTCGTTTCGTGGTTAAACCTTGATATTATCAGCTGTGTTTTTTTATTTTTAAAAACAAAAAATTATGAAAATTTGGAAAAAAAACATTATCATAAAATAATAAATTGATTGTCGAGCATAAACATAAATTTTTAAATAAAATAATTTAATTCTTCATGAATATAGGATAAATAATTAAACTACCCAATAACGCAATAGCACAACAATCGGAGACAATTTGAAGTAAACCTGGAGTATCTGGAGTTACTTTTAATGATGCTTCATGAGGTTTTAAATGCGATTGATTGGTTTTTGCCAACTATAAATGTAAAAAGTTTTCAAATGTAACGCATGTTTTACTTTATTGACTTACATATTCTTCTACAGGTAGACGTTCTCGACATAACGGACATATCCATCTTGTTTTACCATCCTTAAGTATATGTTTAATACATTGTTCACAAAAGTTTGTTGAATGTGGACAAGCAAATAAAGTTAACCTCTCAGGTTCATTGTCCTTACAGACCGGACATTCATGATCGAAATTTTGATTGATGTTTTCTGCCATGGATATGTATAAAACGTAGTGTCTACTTCTTTCAAATGAAAAGAAATGATAAAAAAAAACATCGTCTACATACGTATATATAAAGTAAAAGAAAGTATATGATAAAAAATATATGTGTAGGAGCGATTTCTTCTTTCTCCTGTTTTGAATGAATTTTTTAGTCCGCCACTGTCGTTAAACCTTTATGTATAAAGAACAAAAATAAATTTGCGCTGGGAGAACATCTCCAACGAAAGATAGAAAATTTTCTTCTATTTCTTCAAGGACAAAATCAGAGATCAAAGGGAAAAGAAAACAATTATAAACCATGCATAGCAATTTGTTCATAAGCTGGTAAAATATACATGTTTTCCCAAACATGTGACAAGCAAACCGATGCATGAAATCGAAAGAAAATCTGCAATGGCGTCGCAATAGCAGCAATGATCGACCAAGGTATAACATGATAGAAAGCTAACTGAAATGGATTCGCTTCATGTTTCGTTGTTGTTGTCGTTGCTTCGAACCAAAGACTAAGATCTAACATAATCAATAGTGTAATGATTTCACGAGCTGGATACTGATGATTATTAGCTCGATGTAAACGTTTACGAATGGCAACGAGAATGAAAAATGCGTGAATAGTACCTTCGATGAACTCGAGAACGACAATAACAATTTTTAAATAGGCAATCCAAGTCGATTGATTTTTATTATTTAACAATGCAAATGCACTGAATATTGAATATAAATATGTTCCAGTTAATGAAACAATAATTAAAACATCATCGAAACCTTAGACGAAAAAAAAAACAAATTCCGAGAAGATTTTTGTTCAATTTTCTTACGTGTTGTCGTTCGTTTGTATTGTAGTTTTCGTATTTTCACTAGAGCCCATATCGTTGCCAATAATGATATGCATAGTAAACAAAAATTGACTATTTCAACAATAGCAATACTATATAAAATCTTCTTCGGAGTTTTCGGCATCAAACGAATCGTTGTATGAGGCGGTATGGTTGTTGTTGGAATGAGAAAATTATATTGATATGCTGGCGTTACCGGATAATAACTAGCTCGAGAGTAAATTTTATGATGTGATAATGATTCGGAATGTAGTGATGATGCTGGCATATGATGCATATCTTCGTCAATTTTATTTCGAAATAGAGCGTAGAGAATAATCGATATGACTGTACTGGAAAAGATAATCATACCAGCAAAAAGACCTTTGATCGACGCATGACAATTAACCATGAATACATTTTTTGTTGAAGCTTTATCCGACATTTTATAAGCAAATGTTTTGCCAATATTTTCCCAAATAAGATAAAAAAGCTGAAGAACAAAACAAATGAAATAGTCTTTTCAAGAATTAATCTGTCAGATATTTACAGTTAAACACATGAGACTGAATTCGATTGTGCATGGATAGAGCAATGGTTTCATTCTCATGTAACCTTCGTTGATAAACGATGATAAAAGTTCAGCGTCGCCCATTGATTGAAGACACTCAAGTGAATGAATTTGTGTACGGTATTTTTGCAGCATGGAATAGCTCACTGAATTGTCAAACAGTTTATTTCAAAGTATAACATAGAGAAATATGTGAATTTACTATTTGATGGAACGCTCTCGCTGGAAAATGATGTGCCGCCTGTTTCATGACCAGCCGATTCAATGATTTGAGATTTTGTTTCAATAACAACCATTCGAAACCTTGAGAAAAAAAAAGTTGAATGATTTCGTTTTCTTCAAAGTCTTACCAAACACAAAGATTTGTAACGACGATATGCATAACAGCTAATCGAGCGAGACTTTCATGTGCACGAATAATCAACTTTTGAAAAAAAAACAGAGAATTCAATGGTGAATAATTCGAAATCTTTTGTTTTACATACATTCGAATGTTTGAAGATAAAGAAAAATTGAATAAAACTAAATAATAATCTCGAAAAATCATCGACAACAGCCGTCCATCTTGTACACGCCAAATGTTCGAGATTACTTAATATCGATAAACCTGAATGAATAACTGTTCCAAGACAAAAAACTAGACGAAAGATGAACATCAAAACGAGTTTTTTTTTTTACAAATTTCTTTCTCAATATTTACTTCCGATTCCCACTCGAATATACAAACCACCAGCTGTCGAATGATCATCATAATTATAACCTATGACTCGTTGTACAATACTATCTTTTCTATGACGAACATAGCTTCTCAAATTATGTACATCGCCAGGATCGAGAGCCCGCCGTCGTGTTGTCACATCACGTGCGGCAACCGAACGTTTTCTCACTTGACTACCTGTTTTTTCAGATAGATCATCTAATGACTGAGATCGATATCGTGAACGACCGAGATTACTACTATGTCCGATGTCATCATCATCATCATCATCATCTTCTTCGTCGTCGTCATCGATATCATTATTTAGCGGTTGTTTTGGAAGATTTAATGCACGTCGTTCGTTGGCAATCTCATTCACATTATCTTCAGATGGAAATCCATCGGAATCATCGAATAATTGCAAATTAAAATGAGGTGTACTTAAATTTGAAACAATTGGTACACGTTCATATCGTGATTGTGCAACTGTTTTATTGCCTGGCACACGAACATTTCCGCCACTTAATGGGAAATTGTTCGAATTCAATCGAACTAATGTACTTTTATTGATGTTTAACTTTCGTCGATGACGAACTATATCGATTATACAAAATATAATCCAACAAATCGATACCCAATAGAGATAAGTAAAATAAATCTATATAAGCAAGAAAATCGAAAAGAAAAACAATTATTTTCCATTAAATTTACTTCAGCTAGATGTTTGATATGTTCGGCTTCTTCCGTCGGAATAATTGCATGAGAAATAGAAAAAGCTACACCACCGATGAAAATAACTAGTGCAAAAAAAATCAAGAGAATTCTGTTTTGAATCGTGCAAATCATCGAAAAACATACCGAGACCATAGAGTATACTAAAGATTTTATATGCATCTGCATCTTCATCATTACTTCTAAATAAATCAAACGAAAAATGCATTTAAACGATTAGAAAAATTTCTCGATTGCCATTGATTTAACTATATCTACCTTTTATGGTTACGAAATTTCAATAGAAATGGTCCTTTGAATAATTTGCTTTTCATCTGCATTTCTCAAGTTCATATATTTTTTTTGCTTTACTCGCTAATTATGCTATTACCAATATGTATTCGTACTTTTTTCTCTCATCTAAGCCTTCAAAATTTTTTTCGTTCTATTGTTATTTCGTTTTTTCGACGTGTATATCTACCTGTATTAAATTAGTAAACGAGAAAATGTGTTTCGATATTTTTCTATACATATTGCATTTTGTACGCTTGAGGTGTCAGAAAAAATTAAGATAAAATGTTTTTTGGGCTTGTCAATTTTGTTTTTTCATGAATATGTCTATTTCATTTGGATATGAATCTTGTGGAAAACGGTTGGAATTTTGAAAAAAAAAGTGTTTTCGTCATATCAAGTGAAAATTGATAGTGATCTGACGTTTTCAAAAGGCCTTCTACTCTTTTTCTTTCGAATAAATCAGAGACAAATAATCTCGTCTAATTAATTTGCGAAAGTAAGACGAACAATTCTGTACCTTTTGAGTAAAAGTGAAGGTGATACAGATGATTTGTGTAGAAACTCTCGAATTCCATAGTGTGTTGGCATTTTAAGAGAATAATAACGGTGATTTTTATATTTTTTATTCGTAATTGGTAGTGAATCTACCGTTTCAATGTTGAGATTTTCGTCATTCTTTTGTATCTCAGGTGTATAGTGAACACTTAAATGAGACGATGCAGATAAACGTCGAGGAGACGAACTCGATTGTTTGAGAATACTGTTTGTCGAAGGTGAAAGTCGCAGATTGGAACGTTTGTGTTCTTGAAGTTCATTAGGATTTTCAGTAATTGATATGCTAGAAGAAGTTCTCGATCGATTGAAAGTTTGATTTGCTGGAACTTTTAAGTGATCGGTACTTGTGCCCGATGATGTTTGCATAGTTTGTTGAAATGAAATTTCCTTCTGATCTGTTAGTTATTTATTTTCAAATGTCTATTCCTTTTTTGCGTGACAATAAAACGAAATGATTTGAGGGCGAGAGTGTCTATCTCTCGATCTCGATTGCGTCTTCATAACCTACAGCAAAGTTGAAAGCAATAAAATGAGTGCTTAAGTTATTGTCTTCAATTATCAACAAAAAAGAAACACGCACTAGAAAATATTTTATAATAGCACAATAAACTTATTAGAATAAATGAAAATTAATCATCATCTGTATTTTTTTTTCGTTTCTAAGTCCATAATATATACTAGCTAATGTCGCTAGTGTATGCTCAACCTATAATTGGATTGTTTTGCCCAATAATATATCAGACAGAGAATAGAAACAGATACGCATCCTTGGATTGGAATACATATCTGCATTTGTATTTCGTAAGAATGATGTTTTCCAATGATGGCTTCCTAACGAGTACAACATCGACGAACAGTTCAGGTCAAACACATTTGTTTACAACATTTCCTGATTCAGCCGTTGATCCTGAAGATGATGTTGCTATAGAAAATCCAACAAATTCCGAACGATCTTATGGATATAATCCATCGAATTCTGAACAATCATCTCTTCCACTACCAGCAACAGCAAATAGTACAAAAAACGAACAATTACATATCTGGCAAATTGAATATTATCAACAGTATTTTCAAATTGATACACAACAAATTCTCGAACGTTTAGTTAGTTCAGTAACACCACGACCAAATAAATCCTATTTCAATTCAAATATTCGTCATAATCCTGATTTATACGGACCATTTTGGGTGTGTGTAACATTTATTGTAACAGTAGCTATTAGCGGTAATATTATCACGTATTTTCATACGCCAAATGCAGATTTTCAAATCGATTTTTCTAAGATAACTTTATCAGCAATAGTATGTGTATTTTTTTTCGTTGTTGATTTCATTGGTATACGAATAAGAATTCTGTATTTCTAATTCTAGTTGATCTATCTCTACTGGTGGTTGATGCCAACAATAATCTATTTTTTCTTTCGTTGGCATTTAAAACGTGTTGAATATACATTCATTGAATTGCTCTGCATCTACGGTTACAGTTTAACTATTTTCATCCCAGTGTCTCTTCTCTGGATGATTTCAATAGTTTGGCTTCAATGGTTTCTCACCATCATCGCATCGATTATCAGTGGCAGTGTTTTAATTGTCACTTTTTGGCCAACAATCAGTTCCGATCAAAAACGTTTCAATACTCTTTCGATGTTAATCGTTCTTTTCGCACATCTTCTCATGGCAATATGTATTATGTTAGTTTTCTTTCATATTTCTGATGACAATATCAATCCAGCAAAACCATCTACGACAACTATTGCAACATCTACATTGAGTAAAATTTAATCTCATTGTTTTTAGTCAACATTCCGATTAATCGGCCTTATTTATTTATTCGTATTTTAGAAGTTAAATAAAAGAAAAATGTTTTGTTTTTCAGATACGAATTGAAAATCAATAGGAAATTATGCCACCCAAAAAGAAAGAAGAAGCAAAACCAAAACCACTCATTGGTCGAGTTGGTACAAATCTTAAAATGGGCATTGTCGGTTTACCAAATGCTGGGTTTGTTTCGAATGACAATATCCTTTCTAATTTAACTTGTTTTTTTCTTGTTCTTTAATAGAAAATCGACATTCTTTAATATTTTAACAAAATCAAGTGTACCTGCTGAAAATTTTCCATTTTGTACGATCAATCCAAATGAAAGTAAGAACAAATCAATTCAAGAAATTCAGTAACCAAATCAATAATATTCTTGTTAGGTCGTGTACCAGTTCCTGATGCACGTTTTGATTTCTTATGCCAACATTACGAGCCATTAAGGTATTTGAATTGATAGATTTTCTATTTAAAATATTGATTTTTTTTGTAGCAAACAACCTGCATATCTCAATGTAATTCAATTCGTATTTGTATCGAAGGCAATAGGTTTATTTTCATGATTTGAATTTAGGTTGTTGACATTGCTGGTTTAGTCAAAGGTGCAAGCGAAGGACAAGGTAAGAAGAAATCGAATTGATATCTTGTTTAGTTTTTTATTTGAATATGATATCAGGTCTCGGCAATGCTTTTCTTTCGCATATAAAAGCTTGTGATGGTATATTTCATATGGTTCGTATATTTGACGAAGCTGACATTGCTCATGTCGAAGGAAATGTCGATCCTATTCGTGATATTGAAATCATTCACGATGAATTACGTTTGAAAGATCTTGAATTGTGTAAAAAAGTCTTCGAAGATTTAGAAAAAAAAGTCGTCCGTGGAAATGATAAAACATTAAAGATCGATTATGAGACAATCAATAAAGTTCTACATATTTTAAGCGAAGAAAAAGGTGGCGTTCGATTTCATGACTGGAATGAAAAAGAAATCGAAGTTTTAAATAAACATTTATTTAATACATCGAAGCCAATGGTCTATCTATTGAATATGGCTGAAGAAGATTATATAAAAAAGAAAAATAAATGGTTAGGTAAAGTTAAACAATGGATCGATGAACACGATCCCGGTGCGACTGTTATACCATTCAGTGCTAATTATGAATATCGTCTTATTGATTTGCCTGATGAAGAAAGAGAAAAAACAATAAAAGAAGCAGGTGCACCGAGGTAAATGAAATTGCTTGCCGACATAGTTGAATTATGTATTTTCGATTTGAAGTGCATTGGAAAAAATCATTCTTGCTGGCTATCGATCTTTGCAATTGTGTTACTTTTTCACATCGGGTAAAGACGAAGTCAAAGCATGGACAATTCAAATTGGTACAAAAGCACCACAAGCTGCTGGACGTATTCATACAGATTTCGAAAAAGGTTTCGTCATGGCTGAAGTCATGAAATTCGAAGATTTTAAGGAGCATGGAAACGAAAATGCCGTCAAAGTATGAAAACGAACTCGTATTGACATTTGTCGAAATGAAAAATTGATCATTTTAGGCTGAAGGAAAATATCGTCAACAAGGCAAAAACTATACGGTTGAAGATGGTGATATCATCTATTTTAAAGTCAATGCCGGTGGTGGTTTAGGCGGCAGCAAAAAATAGATTCAACTCATTGCTCGCTCGCTCGTCTTGTTTTCTGTTTTTTGTTTCTTTTTCTATTTACATTCAGAGAAACTGCGAAGCAGCATATTTTTCTGATGATATGCATTCGACATTTGATAAGAAGAAGCGTTTTTTTTTCATAAATATATAATTGCATGAAAAACACAAGTGACTGATTGATTTTGCATGGATTGATCGTGACCATTTGCATTAGCTCGATTTTGAGAGGTTAATTAGTCTTATAGATCGAATATGTCGTGGAGCTCAGCAGATTTTTTTAATTCTCAATTTTATGATCAACAAAATCCAGGAACAGGATTCTATAGTCAACAGCAACAAGTCTATGCTCCTGCAGGTCAATTTATGCCATCGTCTTACAATTTTCAGCCTCAAATGAATCAAACTCAATATTTTTATCAACCAACATACGATAATCCACCGACGACAGTTCTCGATGAAAACGATGAACTACCTTTATTAGAAGAATTAGGTATTAATTTCGATCATATATTTAAAAAAACGAAAACAGTCTTAAATCCATTTATAACACCGGATTTATCGATTCTCGACGATGTTGATCTTGCTGGTCCATTAGTATTCTGTCTTGCATTTGCATTTAGTCTTCTTTTATTAGGCAAAATTCATTTTGGTTATGTCTACGGTATTGTTACTCTTGGTACAGTCGGCATGTACGGTCTTCTGAATGTCATGACATCAACAGACAAATCGTGTTCAGGTCTATTCGTTACAAGCGTTCTTGGTTATTGTCTTTTGCCGATGGTTATCCTTTCGTTTTCTTCATTTCTCTTTTCATTGCATAGTTTCATCGGAATTATCATGACATTGATCTGTATTTGTTGGTGTTCAATCTCAGCATCGAAATTATTTGCAACATCGTTAGCTTTAATCGGTCAACAATTTCTTGTTGCTTATCCGTGTGCTTTATTCTATGGTGTGTTTGCATTATTAACAATGTTTTAGAGTTCGAATTAGTCAATTTCATTTCGATTTGTTAATTTCGAATCGGATGACGATTTGTGCAATGATGAGTCAAATTTCAATTGTTTTTTCAATAAAATTGATGTAGAATTTTCGAATTTATTTGCTCGTTTGTTGTTTGCGGTTGTTCGACAATCGATCAGCTTCATAATAACCGAATCATTTTGAACAATATCAACAAATTCACTCTTGGTTACATTTGATAATAATTCAATCGTATCATCACCATCCGAATTTGTGAGAAATAGTTGTTTGACACGATCAATTGCTTCATCATAAGTTTCCATACGTGGCATATCAGAATCTGAAAGTTCGTAGAGAGCTTGAATGATATCTTCTAATTCGGCAACGTCCAGTTGATGATCAGAATCTGCAAATAGAAAATCAGACGTTACGATTTGAATTCTTTCGTTGAATGAAATCAATATTGACTTCGATCGCAAAGATCAAATGCCCAACGAAGTTTTTCACTGGGCACTGCTTTGGTTGTGTAATATAAACCAATGATAAACTCTTCGAAATCAACTCGATCATTACGATCGCGATCGTAAGCATTGAACGCATATTCGGCGAAATTGGCCGGTGCACCATGACGAAATAATGTTTGATAGAATTTTTCGAAATCAACGATTGTTAAATAACCGTTGGGCGTATATTTGAGAAAATCATAGTAGAAATATTGAATTTCATCTGGTAGAAATGATGTTGTTCGAGTTATGCGACGAAGAGTCGCTTGATCAAGTGGCGGATGAGATGAATAACGACTTTTCTTCTGACCCATTCAGATGACTAAGAAAATGAAATTTTTTGAAGGTGACTAAGAAAAATATTTTCATTACAAATCAGTGATTCAATTATGAAGAAAAGACAAAAAAAATTAAGTCATCATATGTGACATTAATGCAACCTTGATAACATATCAGCATATTCCTTTATTCGATAAGTATAAACAAAAACGCCTCGTTATGTTTCGCAACAACTGTTATCAAAACAATAATCACGAAAATCGTGTGTCAATTTCAAAATAATCCTTAAATGGTTCGATAGAAACTCTATATAAGACCAGAGTTATCCGTACAAATGATACACACAAACACATTAAGTAAAACAAAAATAAAATGTCTTATTATTCAAATGATGATGTAGCTCCCATTGTTATTGACAATGGTTCTGGTATGGTTAAAGCTGGTTTCGCTGGTGAAGATGCACCACGCGCAGTTTTTCCGGCTATTATCGGTCGTGCACGTTATACACAAGTCATGGCCGGTATGTCACAAAAAGAATGCTATGTCGGCGATGAAGCTCTAGCTAAAAAAGGTATTCTATCGATTCAATATCCAATCGAACATGGAATCGTAACGAATTGGGATGATATGGAAACAATTTGGAATCATACAATTACCAATGAATTACGTGTTCTATCAGAAGAACATCCGATTTTAATTACCGAAGCACCATTAAATCCAAAGGCTAACCGAGAACGAATGACACAGATTCTTTTCGAACAATTCAACACACCAGGTAAAAGCAAAAGAAATAGATTTCGATATTTACATATGAATATGTTTTTAGCAATGTACGTGGCAATTCAAGCTGTTCTTTCGCTATATGCAAGCGGTAGATGTACAGGAGTGGTTTTCGACAGTGGTGATGGTGTTTCACATACAGTACCTATCTATGAAGGTAGTTCAATTTGATTAAAGATTTGTCTGATAATTATGTTCATTTTTTGTCAGGCTATTCAATTCCACATGCAGTCGATCGATTTGATTTAGCTGGTCGAGATTTGACTCAATGGATGACTCGATTATTAACCGAACGTGGTTATTCATTTTCATCGACAGCTGAACGTGAAATCGTTCGTGATATCAAAGAGAAACTTTGTTATGTTGCACTCGATTACGAAGAAGAAATGAAAAATGCGCTCACATCAACTAGCATCGAAACAAATTACGAATTACCTGACGGTGCTATTATAACTGTCGGTAGTGAACGTTTTCGTTGTCCTGAAGCACTTTTTTCGCCTGATTTGCTCGGTCGAGAAGGTCAAGGCATATCTCATATGACTTACAATACTATTATGAAATGCGATATCGATTCTCGAAAGGAATTATACTCAAATATTGTTCTATCAGGAGGTAAGATCTCTTGAAATGAACTCAATTTGAATTTAATTGATCTTTGTCTTTAGGCACAACAATGTATAACGGTATTGCTGAACGAATGGAAAAGGAATTGAAAAATCTCGCACCATCAGCAATGAAAATTCGAATTATTGCTCCACCAGAACGTAAATATGCTGTTTGGATTGGTGGCTCAATTTTAAGTTCATTGCCAACATTTGCGAATATGTGGATTACAAAACAAGAATACGATGAATCAGGTCCATCGATCGTACATCGAAAATGTTTCTAAAACACAAAGTTCTTTTTGTAAATACTTTTTTTTTCTTATTAAACAATAAATTTTCAAAAGATAAAAAAAAAACATTTCTTCGTTCTCTTGAGATAATTTTGTATTCACATGTTAGTTTTCACTGATAAACATCATGATTCGAATAACACAAACTGATTCTATAAGTGTACCCATAAAACTTGTTGAATTACTAACAACAGTCTTTCCATTAGTTATCATAGGTTCAGCATTTGTATTAACATTATTGATTGTTATAAATGCAATTCGTAACAATGAAACATCACGATGGAATCGTCTTCGAGATCGACTTGCTCTTCTATTCTCAGGCGGTGTTTTCTATGAAGTCAAAGAAAATATTCCCGAAGAACAATCAACAATTAATAATGGTAACAATACCGATATCGAACCGTTAGTTCTCGAAACTGAAAAGAAAGATCATAATAAACACGCATGTTACGCGCAAGAGTGTCTCATTTCAGCACCGGCACAAAAAGAAAAATTCTATTCAATGTACGTTCTCAGTGTTCCATTACAAATTGCAATGATATGTTTAATTATTTTGGATAAAATTTTCGTTGGAGAACTTAATTTTGATTCGTGTGCATCGTACATAGCAGAGCCACCGAGTGATCTTCGATATTATTGTCGATTGAGCAATGAAACAATCCTACCGTCAGTTATATCCAAAGAAAAAATTCATCAATTTTGTAATTCAACAATTGTCCATGGAAATTATTCGACAAAATTCGATGACATCGTTTGTCTTGAATATTATTTTGACAAGACAAAAATTCTCGAAATTGTTACACATCTCGTCGTTTGGCAGAAGGTTTTAGCTGCCATATCGATTCGATTAATTCGTTCATTTCACAAGATCTATCGACGTTTTTCACCGTTTACAAAAGTTCATAAATGTTGCTTTTATTTCGCTCTTCTTTTTCTGGTTATCATCAATTTTGCATTTATTCTCGCTGCTGTCTCGGCCTATGTCATTCTCGGTAATCGAGATACCCAAACCATCCTAGCATTCAATTCAATCACAACCGGTATGGCAACACTTGCATTGACATTTTTCATTATGAATATATTCGCATGGTTTATCATTCCTGAAGATAGCGAATATAGACCGTGTGTATTTCATGTGACCTTAAAAAGCAAGACTAATTAATAAAAATGACGTACACAGTTGACTTTCGTTTATCTGATATACGAAAGTAATTTTAATTAGACAAAACGGATTTCATGAAGAAAAATGGGTGTTGTTTGGTTTTTTACTTTGAATAATATCAAAACGAAAGAAGAAAGCAGAACAAATAAAATAATGCTTTATTTTAACAAATTTCAGTCAAAATTTCGGATCCGTTCTTTTTTTTTTTTGTTTGTTGTTTCTCGGGGAAAAAAAGGAAATATACAATCAACAAATAGATGATCATATATCTAAAAAAGAGACTACACCGACGAAGAAAGAAAGAGAAAGAAAACTGTAGCGCCCACTGTATGACGACTCCTATTTACAAGAAAATAATCTTTATAAAAAGAAAAAAAAACAAAACAAAACAGAGAAAACAAAAAGAATTAATTACTAGGCGTTTGTTTAATATCGTTTTCGATTGACATTGAATTTAGATTTCGTTTCGATGTTGTTGCTTGTCTATCAGTCATATAAGCAACTGACATGTTCGTTTCTAAATTCAAAGCTTTTTTCACTTGACAACGATTTAAAATGTCGTTCAAACAAGTATCTTCATTTGATATGACATGACTATGAAGAAAGAAAGAAAATCAAATTTATTTGTTTGAAAATATTTTTGTTTTACTCTCGTTTTAAATGTTGTCTCATTAACATACGAGATTTACAGCCAACTGTACAAAAACAACAAACATAGCTATCAAAATCCTGATGATAGACCATATGTGATGTTAATTTATCTTTTCGAAAAAAATAACGGCCACAAATATTGCATCCATATCGAACTTGTCGATCGTGTATTGACGTTTTATGACGTGTCATCGTATGAACACTACTGAACACTTTATTACCTAGTGCGAAAAAAAACACAAGAAACAATAAATTTTTGTGGAAAGAAAACAAATCTTCGTACATATTGGACATGCAGCTTTCGAATCCACACGCGTATTTAGCGATTCTTCCTACGAGAATGAAAACATAGTAGAGTTTATTCTTTTTTTTTCGAAAACAAAATTGTTTTACCATATTTTCTTGAAGTGGATCGAATAATGATGTAGTAGTCGGTGATAAATGAGAATCAGCATTTTCTAAGACCTTAACAGAAAAAGAAAAAAAATCAAAACATTCGGTTCAAAAAAAAATCGATACTAACCGATGCGTCGACTGAACACATGCCACTATTAACATGTTCTTGTGCAACTACAATATTATCGAACATTTCTCGACATTGAGTACATGAAAGTTGCGCATTGGCACGAGTAATAAACACCGGTCGTCGTTGAATACTTGTCACCGTTTTGTTCGTTTCATTATCGTCGATAAGTGTTAAATCCGGTGACAATGGTTCACTACAAACCGATTTCAATACAATCATTGATTCCTGCTGTTGTTCTTGTTCTTGGTCTTGTTGATTATTATTGTCATGAGTCATATTCGAATAATTGAAAGAATTTATTGTCGATTGTGACATTACCGATTGCCATAAATTATTCGAATAAGTAAAATTCGAACCAGTACTTTTACCAGGCGATAGACCCACGTCAATATCTCCGAGACAATGTGAATCATTACTCGATATATCAATATCACTTTCAGTTCGATTCGATTCACCAGTAATTAATTCTAAAAACGAAGAAAAACAAAACAAAAAAATAGATTCTCCTCTTCATGTAAAATTCCTACCCGGACTATCTTCGTATGTTTTCAAAATGACTGGCTGCCAGTTGTTAAGAAAATTTGACGAATTTAATCGATCAATTGTTGTGACGGTGGTGGTGGCGGTTGTGGTTGTTGGAATAATAGATGTCGACGGGTCAATAGCTGTTAGTTTTGGACGTTTTGAATTCGATTCATGTGGATATTTGAGATCAGTTTTAAGTGCAAGCATAGGCGTTGCTGGCGGTGAACTTGTTTCGACATTTGTCGTCTCACGAATCGATATTTCAGCTGCAAATGAACGGCCACATGCGCAAACAAAACGTTGGCCATGATTGATTTTCGGTGTTAGAACAGATTGAACAGGCGTTGAAACTAAAATTTCATTTCAACAAAATGTTTTGTTCGTTTCATCATCATAAAAACAATCTTACACAAGCACGATCCGCGATATTTCGTAATCTCGCCATCGAGCCAATTAATCAACGGAAGAATTTGATCGCTATTCGCCTTTTCAAAAGCTTTGCTTATAAGACTTTGAATTTCTTCCAATTCCATGCAAATATTTTACTTCAATTCCTTTTTTTTGAAAAATCTACTTCGAAATCAGGCTAAAAATATAGAAACACAATCGAAAAATGAATTCTTTTTGTTGGAATAAAACGAGAAATTTCACAGATGAAATACAATAATCATGATGCATGTTTATGTGCATGTTTTTTTTCTACTTGCACAAAAAAAATAATATATTCTAAATATAAATACAGCACAACTAGCGACACACGTCGTCAATATTATTTTGACATGTGGCGCGTTCGATTATCGATTGGCTCGTATGAATAACACAAAGAAACATACATCTATCGATTCAGAGAAAATAAATAACAAGTAACGTCATACGCATATAGAACAAGAAGAACAAGAGGACGAATTTTCTTCTTGATGGTTCAATGCACCTACGCATCAGCTGAATGTTTTTTGTTTTTGTGCTTTTTAGATTTATATATTCTCTTAATAGCCATTCATAAAAAACATGAATCAATTTTAATCTGACAATCAAAAAACAACAACAACAACAACAAATCAATTAATTTTCGTTTACCCTATCAGTTCTTGTTTTTCTTTTCTTTTCTCCTTCCTCAACTTAAATAAAAAACAACTCAAATGGAATTACGTGTCGGACATAAATATCGTCTCGGACGAAAGATCGGTTCAGGTTCATTTGGTGATATTTACTTAGGCACAAATATCGCGTCAAATGAAGAAGTTGCAATCAAACTCGAATGTGTTCGAACAAAACATCCTCAATTACATATCGAATCGAAGATCTATCGTATGATGCAAGGTGGTGTTGGCATCCCGTTAATCAAATGGTGCGGTGCCGAAGGTGATTACAATGTTCTTGTCATGGATTTGCTCGGCCCATCGCTGGAAGATCTATTTAATTTTTGTTCGAGAAAATTTTCACTGAAAACTGTTCTTTTACTGGCCGATCAAATGGTCAGTCGAATCGATTTCATTCATTCGAAGAATTTCATTCATCGAGATATCAAACCCGACAATTTCCTCATGGGTCTTGGTCGTAAAGGCAATCTTGTTTATATTATTGATTTTGGTTTAGCGAAGAAATATCGTGATGCACGTACGCATCAGCATATACCTTATCGAGAAAATAAGAATCTAACGGGAACAGCTCGTTATGCATCGATAAACACGCATCTCGGCATTGGTTTGTTCAAGATCAACAAATAAATATGACGTTGACTTTTTTCGTCTTTCTTTTAGAACAAAGTCGTCGAGATGACATGGAATCGCTCGGTTATGTAATGATGTATTTCAATCGAGGCAGTCTTCCAGTAAGAATACACACGCACACACACAACGATTGATTGAAAGAGACAAATGTTCGTTTTGTTTATAGTGGCAAGGATTGAAAGCGGCAACTAAACGTCAGAAATATGAACGTATTAGCGAGAAAAAAATGTCGACACCCATTGAAGAATTATGTAAAGGATTTCCTGGTATAAGATTATTGTTTGTTTGTTTGTTTTTTCTATATTTTTTTTTCTTAGCGGAATTTACGACTTATCTTTCTTATTGTCGGTCGTTGCGCTTCGATGACAAACCTGATTATTCATATTTAAGACAATTATTTCGAAATCTATTTCATCGACAAGGTTTTACCTACGATTACGTTTTCGATTGGAATATGCTCAAATTCGTACGAATATTTTCTTCGAGTTCGTCGACATCGATTTGTACTTGTTGTTTCTTTTCAGAGCGGTCAACGTTTTGACTCGAACAGTGCAAATGAAGGCTCAACTAATAAACTCGAAAGCAACGGCTTCAATGGTGCTCAACAGCAACCACCACCACCACCACCACAAGCTATCTACGGCAATACTCAAGGTAAGCCTACGCCCAGTACTTGACTTGTTTTTCATTTATTCGAGATAAGATCAAAAAAAAAAGGTTAAGAATAAATTGAAACTTATTTTCCTAATAAGAATAGACAGTTTGAATGTCAATGGTCCAACTACTACTACTACCACTACGATTCTGGGCCATTCGATAAGTATGAACGATGATCCTGGACAAAATCGAACCAAAGAGTTCGATGATATCGAAAACGAGGAAAAGAAAAGCAGATTGCAGAAATCATGTTCGAATATCAATGAAAAATCGAAAACTCCAACACCCTCGACACACGAACATGTTCATAAGACATCATCGAATTCCAATGTTTTCAGTCGATTGATGCATAGTGAGAGGCGCATGTGCAATAAGTTCTTATCTACTTATCAACAAAAATAAATCGGCTGCTGCTGCTTGATTTTTTGTTTTTGTTTTTTTTCTCGCGCTCTGAATCATCACAAGTTGTGGCACGACGATGAATAACACAAAAAACATCTATTTATTTTCTTTAGGATTCGATGAGAGTGAACTACCAACAAACAAATCAAGACTGAAATAACGAAAAATCTATACATATATCTATCTAATCTAGTTTATTTATTTATCACGAGAAAAAACAGAGACCGATAGGTAGACATAAATTGAAATTTTCATATACATTTGTTATCTTTTGTCCATCACCACACACACATATTTGCCTTCTTTAATATGCTTTTTCATTTTTTAAATTGCTTTTTTTTGCTCTAATTCTCTTGCTGATTCGTTTGATTTATTTTCTTCTTCTGTTGTAATTGAATTACATATGATTTTTGGATTCTGTTTTTTTTTTGTTTAGGTGTCTATCGTCGAACTTCGAAAGATGTCTATCAAATGCCACCACCTCAATCAGCATCAACTAATTCCAAACAACAATTAGCAACTGGTACAGACACAGGTCGATCATCATCAGCACGTGCTACAAAAAAATAACGATGCGTTGATTCGATTGCTTTTTTCTGTATTTTCTCTCTCTCTCTCTCTCTCTTCATCTTCAGTGTACAGCGCCTGTTCCTAAGTCTCTTTTCTTCTTCTTTGTCTAACCGTGTTTGTCTTGTCTTTGTCTTGTTTTTCTTGAACAATTTCTCTGCTAGTTCATCTTTTTGTGTCTTTTTAAAAAACAATTCAAACAACAACAAAAAAAAAGAAGTCGTGTCGTTTTTTGTCAGCTTTCGATAACTTGTTTATTTCTATCTTGAAATCATTGAAATTTCTATGCGCTCGACGGCCCGTGAACAGTGTGTGGGTGGTCGATCGCTTTCTTATTCTTGATTCATTCATTCATATTCTCTTCAGCTCATTCAATCGTCGAGACAATCGTTACCAACTTCGTTTTGTTTTCTTCCATCGATTCTACTCGACTGTGTGCACATACAAACACGCACTTGTTTTTCTTTTCAATTTTTCAAGTATATACACACACATTCATTCATTCATTATACTTAAACATGTCTCTTCTTGCTACTTAATTGTTGTACTACTGATGCTGATCGTTGTCCTTTCTTTTTTTTGGTTTTTCGTGTGTGTGTGTGTACAGCTTATGTTACGCATACCAACATAACTTTATTTCTTCGTTCTCTCTCTCTTTCTTTCTCTCTTTTTTTTGTTCAAAAAATTACATTCAAGATGTCAGAAATAAAAAACAAGGAAAATATAAATAAAAAAAGTATCTGTTCTTTGATCGACAACACTGTTGGCATTTGTTATCAAATTTCTACTTGTCCGTGAAAAACATTCGCAAATTGATATGATAAAAAACAAATTGTTTCCTAAAACAAACAGATTAATAATGACATCATCGTCATCATCACTGTCTTGTTTGTTTTTAACATTTCTTTTCGAGTGTTTATGACGTCAATCACGAAGCGTAATCGTGCGAATATCTATCGGATAGAGTAATATACAGGCTATTAACATTAACTAGTCTATGCCATCAATTTGAAGAAGATTAAATTTGAAATCTATTGACGACATGACAAAGAAGAAGAAAATAACAATGATGATGATTCATATTTTGACTAAACTAACAGACGAAAATGTTTGTTCGCCACGCGCTGGCTGAAAACGAAGAACTAGTAAACGATATAGATAAATAAAATGAAAAAAAAACGAATGGATAATTCTATTCGTTCATACAATTTATTTCGGGTGGAGAAGACGAAAATAAGAGCGACAGTTAATACCTAACAATCATGTATGCACGAACACGAAATAGTGAGTTGACGTTGTCGTGTGTTTTTCTTGCCGATTTAATATTTACTTTTTTAAATTTCTCAAGATATTAGCACATATTCACAACAAAGTGAAGACGAACATGATGAGTAAATAGAATAGTTTGCCGTTGTTTTTTTGTTTACTGTTTATTGTCTTCGTAGATCTTCAACATCCGGTTTTACGTTAGTTATGTTAATTGTGCACAATCTCGATCATATGATGCAACCACATGAATGGGAAACATTATTAACGCGTGAAATTCATGGTGCTCGAGTATGTTAAAGTGCATTTTATTTGAATTAAAGAAGAAGAAGAAGGAAAAAAGAACGAGCACAATTTCGTAAAATCTATTTATTTAGATTTTAGGTGTTACTGTTGCTCGTGAACAGTCATCGTCACGTCCTTGGGGTGAAGGTGAATTGACAGCCTATATATTCACTCGACATGATGCTCCATTGATCCGACAATATTTACACAATCGACGACTTGGTTTTCGTCGTTTACATGTCGATGCAGTCGCAAGTGAGGGTGGCATCGAAGTATTTCTTGTGTAAATATTCAAAATTCAAATTAAAGAACAAAAAAAAACGAAAGGAAATCCTGTGTCTCTTGTTTAGTCATAAAATTTTACAGTTACTGAAACTAAATCCTCAAATATCTGAAGTAACCATTGAACAACGAATCAGTAGTTTCTTTCGACGGTTTGTTAATTTAGTGATTGAATTAAGTCTAATTGAATTATTATTTCAGCATTCCGACAACGATTCGTCCTCGTGATTACGATCGAACGGTTGTCATGCGTTTAATTCACGAATGCATGGGTCTACCTGCATCTCCACCAGTTACCAGTGAAGAAAGTGAAGTCGACAATGACTCTCCACCATCGTCTCGTGTTGCTACAATACCTATTGCTCAATCTCAGCCGACGACGATTGTTGTTCCTCAAGAACAAGAGCCGCAGCAACAACAACAAACGATAATATCGATTCCAATTAAACAAGAACCATTACCTTTTAATCCTCAATTAATTACAATCGATGAACGAACTTTACAACTTCATTTTACTCCGCTCTATTTCGGTAGATTTGATTCATGTACTTTATTTTCTTAACTAGAGTCTTTCTTTGATTTAGATCTGCTCGATGCAATGGCAAATTTGAAGAACAACAATGAATACACTCAATTGACTAATTCCGAACTATTCTGATGCAGTTCTCTTCGTTTTATGATATTTATTTTTATTTAAATCAGCGTCGAATCGTTATTTGCTCAGTTGTTTTTTTTATAAGTCAAGCCTTTTTTTTATACAATAAACCGAAAGATATTCTTTTAGCCGACTAATTATCGTTGATTTGAGTTCATATTCACAAGTTCTTTGTGATCATTCTTCTGAAGTGTTAAACACTCACGCAATAGGTGAGTTGTTATAGTTTAAAGTTGCTACTTCCATTTTTATTTCTTTTTGTTCGTTTCTTGGATTTCAAAGGAAAGAAGAAAAAAAAATAAAAGAAGAAAGATTTTTCTTCTTCTTCTTCTTGTTCGTTTTAGTCAATCAACTCTTACGTATGTGCACATGCATTAAATAAATCGCATCAAACGCGTCACTAGGTATCGAATACAACAAGCCAAACATGCAAACATTATTTTACTTTCATGAATCCGATGTTTATCCCTATCGACCAATAAATTCCATATGGATGTTAATTATCTCTTCACTATCATTTCTACTATTTATTTCCATCGATCGAATCACAAAATCATTGAACAAAACAACGAAATTTAACTGGTTAAGACAAAATACTCTTCTCAGTTTTATTCATGCATGTATTTGTTCAATATTAATTATAATTGCCGTTTTACGTGCACCGGAAATGTTCGATGATCCGTTGTCACACATCAATTTCTTTAATTATTCATTAATTGCATTTAGTATCGGCTATTTTTGTTATGATTTTGTTGATTGTTTACAAAATTCGACTTCGTCAACATTTGCAATTTTAATACATCATGTTGTTGTTTTAGCATTTCTATCTCATATTCTTCTACGCACAAGAAATCTCGGTTATGCACTCTACGCTTTATCACTGGAGATTAATAGCGTCTTTTTACATGCACGACGACTCTTACGCTGGTACACGCCGATATCAAATCAAACTCTACTGAAAATCATTGTCGATATTGGTAATTATGTAACATTTATTCTCTTTCGATTCGGTGTGGTTATCGTGGGTTTATATACGGCATATGTTCAACATTATCGACTCGATCGAATTATTTATGTATTTACCGTTTGTTGTGTTTCATCGATTGGACTATTGAACGTTGTTTTATTCTATCGTCTTGTTAAAAATCAAATTCGTGGCGGAAATCAACGAAAAAAATTACGTCCCGATGAAGATCAAATTCTAATGACCGATAATCATGTTCTATTACCAAGTTAACTAAATGGAGTTTGTTCATTTTCTTTTTTTTGTTTTATCATTGATATGAATTAAACGAGATCAAACTTAATAATATTGTCTTTTAATTTAGTTGACGAGAATGTCAACAGATTGAAATGACATTGGCAAACATTGTTTAGCTAATACGATCGGAATGAGATATTGAAATTGTTGAAAATATTTCATTGATGATTATTTTGGTTCGTTTCTTTTTCGTATTCAATTGAATAAGACATATTGATTAGTCTTAAGTTATTAGTCGAAATTCAAATTGAAAGATCGACTCCCATTGGAAAACTTATTTAATCATATGCTGATAAGTGCGCTAAACGAACGAGTCATCAAATCAATTTTTTTCCTTCTATTCGTTCAAGAGATGTCAAAGAAAATTGTTGATGACAAATCAAAAAAAGAAGACAATGCTGATTCGTTTGTCTTTTCTCACATCTAGATGTTAACTGTTCGGTTGTCTTTCTCTCTCTCTCTCTCTCTCGGGAAGCAAACGACAATATTTCTGATTGATTCGATCGATGCTTTTCTTTTTGCTTGCTTTAAATTGATCGGCCATCTTGCTTTAATTTGTTAAATATGCTCAGTACATTCTGTCATCTTATTTATATTCGAAATAAGAAAAAAGAAAAAGAAACGAGCAAGAGAAAGAGAAAGAGACGGAAGGGAAATATTAAAAAAAAAGGAACAAGAAGAACAATTTTGATTATTAACGGCAACAAGTCAAACGTTGAGACAAGATTATCTCAAGAACATTGTATGGATCATACACATACGAACTATTTCCTACCGTTCGACGCGGCAACTTATTTCGATGCGGCTGCAGCAGCAAGTTATAATCCTTATACAGATTTTTATTCACATCAACAGACCGGAACAAATCCATCGACATCGACACCTTCCTATCATCAAATGTATCGAACAGCTCCAACAACTCTACGACATCCGTCGAGTTTTTACTCGGCAACAATGCAGAGTAAATGAAAATTTATTAAGTTTTTTTCTAATTTTGAACATCTTCCTTAGGTCTTCAATCGTCATATAAAATGTTCGGTACGTCGCCTACGGACACAACATCAACCTCATTTCTAACATCGACATCGACGCCAACGAACTTTTTAAATGATAATAAACGCAAACAACGACGTATTCGTACGACATTTACGAGTCTACAACTTCGTGAATTAGAAAAATGTTTTCAACAAGTGAGACGAACATTTTATTTCGATCTAAAATAAGATTCAAAGTCATGTTTAAGTGACAATCTTCTCATCAAGGTGAACTCATTCTGTTTTTCATTGAGAAAAAAAAAGAAACGGCAGACTTAACCACTTTGCTTTTAATTAATAACTAACTCATCAACTAACTAAACTCAATTTCCACGCGATAGTAACGTGTATTGAATTTTATTTAGACGCATTATCCAGATGTTTATTTACGCGAAGAAATTTCACTTCGTATTGATTTAACCGAAGCACGTGTACAGGTGATTAATCCAAATTAGTATCGATCAAAGAAAATATGTCTTTTTCGTTTATTTAGGTTTGGTTTCAAAATCGTCGTGCTAAATGGCGTAAACAAGAACGACAAAAACAATCAATTAAAACAAAAAATTCGTCAAATAACACCTCATCAAAAGGCAACAAGATGGCTATAGTTGATACCAAAAAAACGCGTACGTCACAAAATCATCATTTATCTTGACTACTACACATTTTTAGTCTAGTCAAATGATAATTATGGATTGTTGTCTTTTTTTGTTTGTATTTATTTAGATAAAGATCTTCCAGCTCGATATTCTGTTGATAATATTAACGATGAATCAAAGCGTAGCAATTGTTATAATGAACAAAATCTAAGCAATGTTGTTTATCCATCATCTGATATGAAATATAATTCATTTTCATAGGAAAGAGACCAAAACCAATTTTACTATTTAGTCTTTTCTTTTTTTTTCGCTTTCTATTTATGTCTTGATGTTTGTTTTCAATAAAGAAAGAGACGCGTCAACTTTTTCTCGCTTTTGTCAAAATGCACATTTTTGATTAGCTATTGTTAATGCAAAACGAAACTGTTAGATAGAAATCTTTGATAATCATCTGTCTCCGATGAATATTATTTCGAGTAAAAGATGACAGAGAGCAGACAAAAACGTGAAACAAAAACTGTGACCGATTTAACGACACACACGAAAAAAAAAAGAGAGAGAAAATTCTCATTTCAAATTTTAGTCCTGTTGGTTATGCAAACACAACGCAATCAATGCAAATCATAAGCAGAAAAGTTTCATTATGTCGTTTAATATATTTGACCATGAAGAGAAAATTGCGATCTTTTCGATGTGTTGACTGCATATGTATGTATGTACATACATGCATTTCGAATGGATCGAATCATCAAGGATATTTTCAAAGTAAAATGAGTGACAAAGTCGAAAAGAAAAAAAAGATATTTTCATCTGATAAGTGACATTGATAAATGAAATGTACATGTATTTTCAATAGATGATTTACTTTAATTTTATCGGGTGCACTTTTCTTTTTTTTCTTCTTCACTCACATCTGACACAATGTTGAGAAAATGATATTGATCGTATCATTTGAAAAAGTAACGATGACAACTTGATGCTGTAATAGATTCTCGAATGAAAGAATAACTGTTGAAGGTAGAATAGAAAATGTTTCGCTGCATAATGTGTCTATCTAACGTTCACTTGAAGGCAAATGATAAATAAGGACAAATCGTAATTATAGTACATTGATGTCTAGTTTCGTTTCGTTTCGTTTCTTTTTTTATGGTCGCACATTATTCCCATGTCCGAAGCTTGTAATAGTTTGTGAAGGGAAGTATCTGTTAAGGACCAGAGAGACAAAGCAAAATGAGAAAAGAAAAAAGAAGAGGGAGAGAGAGAGAGAGAATGAAGGTGTTCGATACGCATATATGCATATATATAAATGTATATTCGTATATATATGTATGTGTGTGTACGTATGTGAGGTGTTGAAATGGGCCATAGAGAAAAAGATGAGATGAATCAACTCTTTTGTACGTATATTTTGAATTCTTTTAAAATAGTAGAATTTCTAATAAGACGAATTTTGCTTACGTGCATTTTTGTTTAGGTCAAAATCGCCAAAATTAAGAGAGAAAAAAAAGAAAAGACAATCATCGAAAATAAAGTGATAAATGGCTGATCATTTATTTAATATACGCAAACGCATGTAAATATGCAGCGCAAAAGAAAAGCGTATTTATCATTCAACGAACAAGTCACATACTTGATTTAATCATAAGAATACATTGATATTATATTAAATTGCAATTATTGATATAGAAAACTTTCTCTTACTAAAAAAAACATGGTGTCTAAAGCTCAATCAGTGATTCCTCAACCTCCGCCTGTACCTGTTGCTCCTCCACCTCCTCCTCCTATTCATCTTGAAACAATTTTTGAGGAATCGGGTAGTGGTAATTCGTTATCTAATATTGACATTCATTATCAGTTCAATCATCATCAAAATTCGTCAACATACAAGAATAAAAATCAGACTGTTCATGGTCTCATTAGTGCGCGTTCGATACCATCAGTTCATGAACATCGACGAACACAATCGAATGATAATCAACGAAAATTACCTATTGAAGTTCGATTTCGTGATGGAACAAAACGTTTTATTCATCCGGCATTAACAATAAATACGAATAATAGAAGAAAATCTTTACATTCTTCTCATCAAGATTCATCATTGAGTAAAACTCAACAAATTTTAATAAATACAACAGAAATACAAAAGAAAAACTCACTTCAAAAGCCTAGTGTTCTTTTAACAATTATTACAGCCGATGAATTAAGTCAAGCCGGCATAACTCCAACATCGACATCATCATCTGATCAATCGGATGCATTAGCTTTAGTCAAAACACATTCAAACTCGTCTTTAGATACGATTCAAACAGTCAAAGATATTTCATTAAGAGACATTGATGAAGGTTAGTAGACGAGAGCCAAGTAATCTCATTACAAGATTTTTTTTCTCTCTCTTGAAGGTTAAGTACGGTACATAAGATACAGATAGTTATCATCTTCTATTCAAGGAGATTAATTTTGTCTCTATTTTTTTAGCACTCCAAGTGCCTGTTCAACCGGTTATTGTGACACAACGTCATCAATCTCGACATGCATCTCAATCGAGGTCAATACAACAGATTTCGGATAGTCGCAGTCACAGTTTACCATCGACTCAAGCACATCGTTTGTCTCCGACGCAGACTCGATCAAATACAAATCAAATTCCACCGGTTGCTGTCGTTCCACCGAGTCCGAAAATAATTCCTTCATCGATTCAAATAACTCTAAGAAAAACCAATGGTGAACAAAGTTCATTATCGAAAGTTCAACAGATCTTATCAACGAAATCAATTAATAACGAGTCGAAACAAATTTTTCGCCCATCAGCGACTATTTTAGTGGGCGGTGGTTCGCGTAGCGCTTTTCGACCTTTTCATAAATCAACAAATGTCAATGGTCAAACAAAAGTCTCATTAAACAACAATAACAGTAACAATAACAATAATAACAACACAAGATCTCAAACGTTCCAACCGAAGTAAATTTCTCTGTTTGATATTTTTTTCTTTTCGATTAATTATTTAAATTAGCTCATCGAAATCTCGATGTTCAACAATTACATCCGATAAAAAACATTTTCCATTGCACACGTCAATAACAATCGATCAAGTTGTATATGATCCACCGATATTTAATTCAGATACATCAAAACCACGAATCAAAACTCGTTTATCCAATCAACCATCGTCAGACACAATAATGAATTCGATGTCGACAAAAGTAGATTCAATTTTCATTCGCATTCATTATTCATTCATTTAATTTCATTTCAGAAAACTTCCAGTAATCATTCTCAATCAACAACAACTCATGTTCTCGATCAACTATCCTACGTGAGCTCAAAGGAATTAAATAATTCCAATTTCGATCCAATGATTTCCGTTGATCCAACTCTTACTTGGCATAGTGTCACATCAAAATCACTCTACGATGTGCCCCGTTTATCTAATCAATATTCGGATATTCCATTACGTATAATTATTCCTGATGGAACGCCAACACATAATCAGAAATTACTTCAAAAACATGATATCAATCTTGAAAAACGTCTTTTAAATGCCGGTTTATCACCTGAAACAATTGCTCTTTATGAAAGAATACTCGAAGTTGCTAATACTCGTCAAGGAGACAGTCTCTCACCACCGAAAATTCTCGATCAGTATTTTGAAAAATCTCTAATATAAAAAACGAAATCAGTAAACAAGAAAAAATATTCCTCCTACCATTTCACAATTTATATTCTTTCTTCTTTTTTTTTATTTCTTATTTTTCTTTCGTTCTCTACTTCTCTCAACTAGTTTATCAAGCACGAGAAGACGTACTTCTCGTCATCGCACATGCAATTCGCTCGTTATTCCTCTCTAGTTCACTTTTCTTTTACATGCAAGTTTCTCTCTCTGTCCCTCATTTTTTTTGTCTTTCACTCTATTTTTTCAAATAATAATTCATATATTTCAAATCATCACAGATGGAAAGATTAAACTTCAAATTTCCTTTCATTCATATAAACGAGAGTGTAATTAAATACTGAATGGCAATAGAACAAGTTTCATTTTAACGAAAAATAAACGAAACTATATCACGAGTTTTCTCTGTCTCGTGCAAAGAAAATGTTCTTGTCATCAAATTGTCACAAGCCAGCGTTCTTTCTACCTTGGATTTATTTATTTACTTATTTACTCGATAATCATAGAAATAATTCTCTGCTTCCTGTTTTTTGTCTCTTCTCCTCAGGATGAATTTCTGTTGGCAATTAAAATAAATCTATCATTGTCGGAATCAAAATATTGACTTGATGCATTCTGAATGAACAATGTGGGAAGTTAGTTGACGGAGATTTGTCAAAAACTGAAATCATTTTATTAGCATTTACATTTGTACGAGAACGAAAGAATCTTTTATTTGCAATACTCAAATTTCTCTGTCAGTTGACAATACGAGTATTCGATGCGAGCACATGTACTGACAACAATCGAACGAAAGAAAAGGAAGAAAGAAAAAGATGAGAAAAAAAGAGAAAAATGATTTTTTTCGAATAGTTTCTTTCAGAGTTGTTTTTGAAAGTTTTCTTCTTTTTTTTTCGTCTTGTCAAAAGATGATCAACCTAAAGATCATCGATAAATAACCGATTAAAAATAGAAGAGAAACGAACATATTTAGGTAATAAAATTGCAGTTATTCAACGATATTATTATCGTTGGTTGATGAATAACTACATTCTCTCTCGTACTATTACTCAGAAACCGACTTTATATGACGACGTCAAACTTGTTCTCTACGTATTTCGAGTTATATTACTTCGTTCGTTTCGCTCTGCGTTTTTGCCTTGAGTGACGACCTTATTTCTTTTTTTTTTCGTTATCATGTCGACGTATAGAGAAGCCTCATTTTTTTTTCTCTTTTATCATGAGAGACTTGAGGTAACAAATTGTACATCAATTCGAAAACGTTTGGCTATTGTCAAAAATACCCTGAAGTACAACATTTTTATTTCTCATTAGAATAGAGAAGATAATAAAACCAAAATGTAGTCGATAATTGCTCACGAGACATGGATATGAATATGATGATTAAATTCGAACTTTCAGAACAGAAGAATCGATAGTTTTCAGTACGTTATTAATACAAGAGGAATCGGCAGACGATTTATTTTTACTTATTCGCCCTAGAGGTGCAATTTTTTTCTCTGCTACTTGAAAAAAAGAACTAAACCTTGTTTAAATTGCATATTGATTTTTTAAAGAAAAAAAAAACAGACAGAAACGACAAAATTTTTTTTTCTTCATATTGATTGTGAAGCGTCGAAGAATGGCTGAAAATACAAATCAAACTTATTACTCACGTGCTGTCCCAGTGGTACGTAACAATTTCGCATGCAAATTCTAATTCGATTGATCGTTTTATTGTTTCAGTTAACACAAATTTTTTCTACAGTTTTTACAACGATTCGAAACAGTATAAATGCGGTCTTATCACCAAATGATGTTGAACCAGCTGTATCATCACCACCGAATACGAGACGTGAATCTCGAAAAACTCAAATGCCCGAAACAAGAGTTGGCTTAGCTTCAACAGACGGTGAATTAATAGTTTTCGCAAGAAAATATCTCGAAATTGTTGGCCTAGTTTTTTTCGTTTGGTTACTTGGTAAGCTAAGAAAACAACCTTTGAAAGAGTTTCTTTTTTTGTCACGTCAAAGGTCATATACATTAACATTTATGTTCACATGTTTTATCGTTTAGGATACTTGCATTTTAGTGTTTCGTGGATATTATTAGTTGTATTTATTTATTTATTTCGACAACATCAACGAAATCAATTTAAACTTCGACATCGAATGTTAACTGAGATTAATAATAACGAAGAACAGTATATCAAAGCTCGATTAGATGAACTGCCGTCATGGGTAACGCGAAACTAGTTGTTCGAATTTGAAAACAAAAGAAAATCGCCTTTTTTTTGTCTTCGAAAGGTCTTCTTTCCGGATGTCGAACGAGCTGAATGGGTCAATCGTATTCTTAAACAAGCTTGGCCATATGCGAATAAATACCTTGATAAAGAAATTTTCCGTGCTGTCTTAGTACCATTAATTCGTGGAACAGCACCGGCATTGGGAGATTTCTCATTCGAAAAACTTGATCTTGGCGAAATAGTAGCTCATTTCGAATTGGATTTTCATTTCAAAATATATTTTCTTTGTAGCCACCAAGAATCGGAGGTATCAAAGTTTATACAGACAATGTTCGAGATCAAATAATGATGGATGTTGAAGTTTTGTAAATAATTTTTTTGTTAAATGAGGTTTTTACTTTGAATATCGAATGCTTTAGTTATGCTGGTGATGCACATATAAAAGCCAAAGTGAAGGGAATTGTCGTGGGAATAAAAGATATTCAATTCGTTGGAGACATGAGAATTATTTTAAGTCCCTTAATCAATACTATTCCAATATTTGGTGCTATTTCATATTTTTTTCTCAAAAAACCTGTAAAAAGCGAATAATCTTGCCATTTTGTTTATTTTCTTTTTCATTCATTAGAATATCAATTTCAAATTAACCGATGCCGGCACTTTAGTCGACATTCCTGGACTTAAGTACGTGTTCGAATCAATTCAAATATTAAACTATTTTGTTTATTTCAATTAGTGATATGATGCTCGTTCATATCAATGATATCGTTGCATCAATGATGGTCTTACCCAATCGACAAGTATTTCAACTTGTTGATGGCATACAGATTGGTCAATTAAGATATTCAAATCCTCAGGTTTGGACAAAAATAGAAAATCTAATGATTAGTTTTTCTTTAATTTAAATAGGGTATCGTTCGTGTATATATTATTCGAGCACGTAATCTAGTTAAAGCTGATATCACATTACTTGGCAAAGGTAAAAGTGATCCATTCGTTCGAGTTAAAGGTAAAATAACGAGAATAATGATTGGATATCAATTGAGAATATGAATGTTATTTTGAAGCACAAGGAAATGTGGAATATAAAACGAAAACGATCGATAATACGACTGATCCAGAATGGAATGAAGTAGAAATAAGAAAAACAAAAAACTTGATTTATTTGATTTGTTTGTTTGTGAAAAACGAAGGTTTTTGAATTCGTTGTTGAACAATATGAAAGTGATTCGATTGAATTCGAAGTTTATGATGAAGATCCCGGCAAAGATGATTTCATTGGAAGGTGAATAGAAATTCTTTTTCTTTTCACAAATATTTCATCTTATCGATTTCTAATCAGAGCACAATTTCCCATCAATGGTTTAATTGACAAACCAGCTATTGATACTGTAAGACAAAACAAATTCTGTTCGTTTTTTTTTGTCAATTTCTATGATCTCTAGTGGTTGACATTGAAAGATGTGAAAAAAGGTTCGCTGAATGTCTCATTACAATATTTCCCATTGACCAAGCAAAAATCTGCAATTGAACTCGTAAGATCAGAAATGTTGTTGATTCACTTCAATCATTGATTTAGATGGAACAAGTCAATAGACCTATGATGCGAGGTGGAAAATTATCAACAGCTCTACTTGTTTGTTTTATTGAAAAATGTACCAATCTCCCGGTGAGCTTTAGTTTCTATTGAAAACAAATATCGATTGGACTTGTTTTTTTATTTTGTTTATTGATTAGCGTTCGAGAAAAAATCGCCGAGAACCGAATCCTTTCTGTCGTATTAAAGTCGAAGGTGTCGAACGTCGAACATCAGCACTCGAAAGTCAAACGAATCCGAAATTTGAACATGTCTCACAGTTTTTATGTCAAAATCCGCTTCATGAAAAATTAGAAATCAATATATGTGATGCAAAAAATAATCAGGATACAATCGCCTTTTTTGAATTACCTATTCGAACTATTTATGAAGCAGAAACCATGACAATTGATACACAATCATTTCAATTGAAAAGTGTCTCAGAACCATTAGATAATGCAACAATTGTTCTCCATTTGTCGTTATTTGTAAAAGACTTTCATCAACAACAAAGAAAACAAAACACATATTTTTCATTTGTTGAAGATTTTATCACCTGAACGTTCGCATGAAAGCCGTTTATCATCACCATCGAAAGAAAATCTCTCCTTTTCTGCTCGTCACTCATTAGACAGCCCAGATAAATCTCCAAAACTCTCGCCAATTCGATCTGTATTAGAAGAAGCGGCGCCTGACAGTCCACAATTATCTCCAACACCATCATCTGGTATACAAACAATTGTAAACAGTGGTATATCACCAGAGAGAAAAACTATTGTCATATCTGAAGATCCAGATTTACAATCTGCACGCTTCGGCAAAATAAAACTAGGCATTCGCTATACTGCATCACGTCGTGGGCTTTCTGTGGCTGTATATTGTTGCAAGTAAATCACGATTAATTCTCCAAAAGAAAAATCAAATTTTGCTCTGTTTTTTCTCTTTCTTCATAGAGATCTGATTAACGTTCATCAACAGAATCTCCCCGATCCGTACGTACGTCTTTATCTATTACCAGATTTTCGAAAAGATAAAAAGAAAACAAAATCCATCCATGATACACTCAACCCAAATTATGATGATTAGTAAGAGAAAATACAAAACTATTTATCATTCATCTTTATATACAAAAAATCTCGTTTTCAGTTTCGAATGGCAAGGTACATTAGCAGATATTCGTCGACAACGTCTTCAAATAAGTATGAAAAATAATTCCCCATTATTTGCTCAAGAACAAACCTATATGGGTGATGTAAGTCGAGACAAATACATTTAACAAAACGAATTTGATATCTGTGTTTTTTTTCTTCTGTTCGATCTTATTAGCTTCAAATTGATCTATCAAATATCGATCCTGAACGAAACAGCGTAGCTTGGTATGCCTTACAAGAGCCGAATACGAGTGGAGGAGCTATCATGAAAATCAAATACGATACCATCGAACCAGTTGATCACTCTACAGACGTGTAAAAACGAACTTCTTTTGCATTTTACTTTTGTTTTCTGTATGTCACGAAAAAAAAACAAACGAACGTGGTTTCATAGGAGATTCAATGTGATTTTTATTTAAGCAAAAAAACAAAAATGTTTTTGAAACAGATTTGGATCAGACAAGTGAAAAACAAAACGAAAATTTCAAGATCGATAATCTCGATGAATGACGTTGAAAATATCTGACAAAATTCATTCGTTTCTGTTTCGTTTATTTTGTTAAACGAGAAGAAAAGAAAAACGAATGAAAAAGAAAGAAATCGACTGAATTTTTTAAAGTCAATTTGCAATCAAGATTCTTTTGCCTGTTATTCTTGAAGAACAAACGAGAGAGAGAGAGAGAGAGAGAGAAAAGACGTGCAGAATAAACAACACGTTCGAGAGAAAAACTTATCGAATGTCTGGCGTTATTTACTAACAAAGAAAAATCTATCCTTTTCTGCTCATTTAAAGTGACATTTACAAGCTCGACAGAGGAAAGTCAGTAGAAGAAAGTTCTTTCGATGAATTTAAGTTCCGGATATTTTCCTCCGAATGGTTATCGTCGAAAGCAAACAGCTGGCTCATATAATTTCTCATTGAACAATCAAAATCATCATCCAGCTACCACATCGACATTGCCAAGTGCTCGTTCATCAAATGAAAGTTCAAATGGAAATGAGACTCTACTCTCATCGTTTATGTACAATGATCGATATCGACCTCATCGTCAAAATGATTTTGCTAATAATCATTTATTTCTTGCTAAACGAAAATTAGCCGGACTTTTCGGACAACCAACGAAAAGTTTACATTCCAAAAGTGATCTTATCCATTTATTTGATAGTCAAGAACCGCACCGAAAAACTCAACAAACATCAAATAAACTCAAACGATCCGTGAGAAAAATTTCTCTCTAAAATAAATAATTGATTTATTCATTTTGATTTCTCAGGAAGGATTGTTATTGAAAACTTCATCGAACGATCACGATCTACATTTATCTGTTGTCAATCTCGATATCAAACCACCTCATCCATCAATTCAAACTCGTGATCCATTAGCATCAATCATTCGCTATCGATCGATTCGACAACCAACAAAAATCTCTCGTCAAACGACAGAAATTGTCAAACCAGCTAATCTTCACTCGAATTCACTACAAATCTTCGCAGATAATCATGATACTGATGAATTCAATGACGATGAAGCAATATCTGATTCAATGACAGTATTTGATTCATCAATATTGACGGTGAAATCAATCGGACCGCATAATCGTTGAGATGTTTTTTTCTTCTTCTTTCACTCTGAATGAATTTGTGTTAAAAAAAGATGTGAAGTATTTTTCTTTACTCAATTGATTAAAGCGCTAAAAATAACGATTTCAAAGAAAATGAAACAGAAAAAACGAACGGAAATACGTGACATTCAATCAAAAGAAGAATGGGATTCGATGTTGAATAAAGACGGATTAAAATAAGTCGACCTATATATTTAATTAGAATTAGTTCTCGCTTCAATTTTTTTCTACGATAGTCGATGTTTATCAAGAATGGGCGGGTGCAACTGTTGCTTTCGAAGAAAGTTTTCTCAAACTCAAACGAACACTAAAACATACAGAATATTTAACATTCTATTCAGTCAATTGTGATAAAATCGAATTATTGAAATCTTATCGTGGTAATTGCGAGCCATTATTGCTTTTCTATGGTGTATGAAAGGCTTCTTGTTGTTTTTTTTTTGTATCCAAAAGATTTCAATTAAAAATTATTTTAGAATAATATACTCGTACACGTCGAGCATCATATAAATATACCAACGATTGAAAAAGTCATTGAAGAACAATTGAATAAAGAAATCCAAGTGATTAAAGAAAGTCGAAAACGTGAAGCTGTAAAAATGTCTGTTCTCTCGTCGGATAATGCACAGCAAAACAATGAGAAAACATCGACTTCAATCGAACCTATGTGTAAATGATATTTGTTCATATGAAATGTTAATTGAGTTTTCTTTTGATCAATGTGCTCAGTGTACCAAGGTGAATCGATTAGTTTGAAAAGTTTGTTAATGAAAACGGCTGAAAAAATCGATCAAGATTATTGGCTTAATCCAGGTTTTGTTTAAACCGTAAATCGAATTTGATTGAGACATGTTCGTTTTTAGAACCATATAAATTAGGAATTGCTTTGTTTGTTATCAAACCTGATCTTATTGCTAATGGGAAAAAAGACGAAATATTTAATCATGTAAAAGGATTGAATTTGTTGTTTTAATATGTTCAAAAGTGGATCATATTTAGTTGCGGAATAACGGATTTGTTATTCATATGGATGCAGAGAAATTATTGAACGAAGAAGATTTATCTCGATTGTTTAAACCGGTTTTTGCAAAATAGAAGATGATTTATCTTTTGAAATGATTGTTGATGATTTAGGATAGTGATAATCTTCAAGAATTTACTCGATTTATGTCGAGTGGTGCGAGTGTTTATGCAATAGTATCAAAAGGTCATACAGGCCGATCAACAGCTGATGATCTTCGTCAGCTCATCGGTCCAACGAATCCCGATTTAGCTAAAGAAACCAATCCTGAATGTTTAACTGCTGTCTACGGAACGGATTCGATTTTGAATGGATTCTACGCTAGTCACACGAATCATGATGCTTTAAAGTTAGAGAAACAGCGCATACAAGGTGTATCGATCGATTTGTTTTAGTGAAATTTCGATTGTTTTTCCTGATTATCATCCGCCGATGATTGAAGGCAAATCAATAAAAGAATACGTTCAAAAAACAGCTACACTCTGCATTCTCGGACCGATGCAAGTACAAACGAAAAAAGGTTTCTTATTTTTTTTTTAGCAATGACAATTAAAAAGTATTATTTTCTTCTTTTCAATAAGGAGCAATCATTCAATCGATGATTGATCATGGCTTCGAAATACGCTACGAAAAATCTTACAGATTCCGACCGGATGAAGTCGAATCATTGTACATAAAACATCATAATAATGAATTCTTTCGAGCATTAATCGAAGCATACACATCGTATGATCACATTGATTACGATTACGATAATAATCTTAGAATATTTTTCCTTTCTTAGAGGACTTTGTTTGCTACTCTACATAGTTAAGGAAAACTGTGTGCCTGATTTTTGCGAATATCTGGGCCCATTTTCTCGTGAAGAATTTATTTCCATGCCTGGAACGTTTGTATCTCTATCCTAAAACAAAACGAATTCGATGTAGCAAACCAGTTTTGTTTAGACTTCGATGTGATTTTGATGAACCGACACTTCCCGTGGTAGAAGCTAAAAAAAGCGTGTTTTACTTGCAGAATATTGAAAACAAATGTGATTTAGACAACTATCCATGGATCGGAGAGTGTAATCGATGCTCGAAAAGAATTAGAACAGTTTTTTCCTTATCAACAAACATTGGCGATCATTAAACCGGGTCTAACACCGAATCAAAAAGGTTTTTTTTTAACTTTTTCATAAAAAGAAATATGCCGTCAATCTAGATGATATTCTCAAACGATTGAATGCCAATGGTTTTACGATAATGATCAAAGAAACTAAATATCTATCGAAAGATATTCTCACACAATTCTACAGTCGACATCAAGGTTTACCTTGGTTTGATGATTTTATTCGATATATGAGCAGGTTCTGTCTTTTCGATTGAATTTTCAATCGAATTTTTCTCTCTAGTAATGTTTGTGAATTGTTAATTCTCGCTCGAGAAGATGCTGTTCAAGCTTTGCGTGATCTAATGGGACCAGTTGATCCTGTCCGAGCGAAAACAGATGCTCCCGATTCGTAAATAATGACTTTCTCTCGAAAAACAAATTGCGTATGGTTTCTTCTTTTAAAAGAATTCGAGCCATCTTTGGATTAGATGTTATGAGAAATGCTCTACATGCTTCGTCGAATAATAAACATGCACGAGAAGAAATTCGTTTACTTTTTCCTGATTATGAATTCGTCAAAACTAAACCTGTACCATTCAGTTCATCGAGTTCGAGGTTGTCGTTTTCAGCTGATAATATCGCCATTCGTGTTCGATCGAATCACATTCGAAATAATCTCTATTCAGTTGTCTACAGATTGGCGGTACAAACAAAATTCAACGGACAACCCAACGAAGAATCAGCTGTTTTCGTTGTTTTACTCAGCAAATCGAAGCGAACTCGAAAATTTTTATTACAATTCTCAGAAACAAATATCTATTCATTGCAAACTAATCAAATCGATCTATTTCATTTTCTTGATCAAGATATTGGCATTGTAAATTGAACGAATTCTTGTAGAATAAGATTTGATTGATCTTCTCTTAGCCGAAATTTTTGAAATTATCACATGATGGACGTGGTTTTCCGAGAAATTGGCAATTGACATCTATTGAAGTCACTATTCCTGATCGAAACAAACGTTTTCGGTACAGAAAACTTCAATCATCATACAGATTCAAAAAATCATTTTCTCATAATCAAGATTTGATATCAACGAACTAATCAGTGAAGAAAATGGCCAAAATATGTTTCCTGTCACTGACGTTCAAGGTGCAGACAAACATTCTCTCTCTCTCTCTCAAATCTATATTGCATGCTTTCATTCAGATATCGATACGAATTCTTCCGGCAACTGTGCCATTATCATTCAAACAGGTCATGCAAAATACGCCAATACATCTGCTGATTGCAGGTATTGCATGTCTTCATAAGAAAGTGTCATCAATTATTCGCTTTGCTTAGCATTCTCTTCTCGGGTATTCACGGTGTTTATTCCTATGAACTTCATCATTCTCTTACAAATCGAATTCCATTTCAAAATCGTTCACGAGACATTTTTCTCATTGATATCGATCAAGAAATTCAATCGATCATTCTCGAACATAACAATGAAAATTCATCACCAGCATGGTTCGTCGATTTTCTTATTATCAAATTTCTAACAAATCAACAAGAATATTTGTAAGAATGAAAAATCGTTTTTTTTACAAAACAGAATAAGAAGAAAACAACAACAACAATAGTTTTCCGATCTCTCGTTGGCTATCGAGAGATTATTTCGATGGGAAAACAAAGATTATTCTTTCGACGAAAAACCTATCAAATGATAACACAATGGATTTACTCGAAAATCGAACCAATGGTAAAATACAAATCATTTTTCATTCGATCTCAAAGATTAGTTTTGAATTCAGTTATTCGATATGAAATTCGTTTACAAACAGGCTCAATGTATAATGCAGGAACGAATGAACCTGTTTGGATAACTTTATACGGAATGCGCGGAACAATGATAACGAAATATCTTGAAATAGCTGAAAATGAGTTCTATCCATTCGAACCGGAGAGTAACGATATATTCGTTCTATATGATATTGATCTTGGTGAAGTAAAATCTCGAAATAGATTTTAAGAAGAAAACCAAACGAATAGAATTGATTTAGATTGATAAATTAATTCTCGGACACGAGTGTCAATCGGCCGATGAGGGCTGGTTTGTTCAAACGATTTCTGTTCATGTACCAAGTCGAGACTATCACAGTGAAACGTACGGAGATATTTTCGTTTTTCGAATAGGTCTTTGTTTCTTGTCTAGATTTGCGATCAATAAATGGCTAAACTCGAAACGAGACGATGGAATACCTCTCATTGAAATTCAAATTCGAAAGCCACTTAAATGTAAAGAAGATTTTCTTGCAATTAAACAAAAAAAAGCTAAATATTCATTTAGTAAAACAAAATCAGAAACAACGACCATCCGTAGTGCCTCAGATATCTGCACAATTGACTTATGAGAATGGTACTTCACATTTCTACACGATTTATATTCTAACTGAAGAATTTCAATCGGAACTGATCGAACCACGGATTTTTATTGATCTAATCGAAGATGAAACCAATTCAACGGATTTTATTCGATTGAAATCGAAATCTCCAATTCGAGACAATTTAGGAAAGAACATTTTTAGCGAATTTCATGCGTATGGAAAGCAAATTGATCAAGTATTGAAAATATAAAATCGAATTTCAACATGAAAACGTTTCCTCCACTTCAGATTAAGACAATTCGTTTGCTCATACGTATGTCTCGAAAAGAAATCAGTGATTTTTACAAAAGAAAATATTTTCAGGCACACCTGACCAATTAACACGTTGGTTATTTCGATACATTCTCATCGAAATCGATCATACGAAACAAATCTATCAGTACGAATTTCGAAGTTCAATCACAATCTCATCATCTGCATCGTTTCTCTATAGATTCGATAATACGAAATGGATCGATAGTACAGAGCTAAATCAAGATTTTCAAATGTTCACTCTTTCGGTACAATCGCAATTCTCATTTGCCGAATTCGAACAACAATTAGCGCATCTCAAACAAATCTATGCAAACGAAACTGACCAAATGGTTATTAATAAATCGTCTGCAAATTAGAAAAAACACAGATTGTTGTGTTTAATTTGAGATTGTCGAGGGTTGACATTTAATCAATGTAAATATTTGAGTAGATTTCATGTTGACTAGTGTCTCTGGTGAAATCAAAAAAATCTTTTCTTTGCTTATCTCAACGAAGTTGTTGTTTATCACACAAAAAATATTATTTTATTTTTAAACGAATTCATTTTTTTTGTTCGTTGTGACCGAAGACGAAAAATTCGATAGCGACATCTATAGAAGTCGATCGATTAAATTCGACAAAATCCGTTGAAAATATTTTCGAAAAATTTTCTCGATAAATTTCCATGAAGATTTTCGAGACAAAAATTTCCATCGATCTCATCGACTTAAACAAAGATAAAAATGCAAGTGTAGAGATTTGCTCGTCATTAATGGCCGAGGCCATTGTATTCTATTCTATTCTATTCTGTATGTGTGTGTGTGTGTTGACTATCTTTACCCTCATCATCATTGTAGATGTGTTTTTTGTTTTCATCTCCGAGACATTGAACATTCGTTTTCATTTCGATTGTCATTTTAGTTTATTGAATGCGAGCCGAGATTCAAATCTTCATCAATTGTCTTTGAATATTAATCAAAACAAGGCAAGCTGAATTCGCTTATTCCTCTCGTTCCAATGTTTCTTCCACCTATCGGTCAACCACCTCTCTCATCTTCATTACACATGAATGAAACCATGAACGGCACGAACATGATCAACACAAGTACGAGCTCGTCAGGTTCATCGTCAGCGAACGCCATGGGTCTTCCGCCACCGCCTCATATGACATCAATGCCCTCGACGCCACCTGGCTCAGGCATAATGACGATGCTTAACCCGCCGTTGGACTTATCACCACCGCCTCGACCTGATTTCGGTCGTGAAGGTCGAACGATAAAACTACGTGCCAATCATTTCGCGATTCGCATCCCGCCGATATCGATTCAACACTATGATCTCAACATTCAGCCGGACAAATGTCCGAAACGTGTCAATCGCGAAATCATCGACACCATGGTCAACAAATTTCAGAATATTTTCAACACTCAACATCCAGCTTTCGACGGCAAACGAAATTTATACACCAAAGATCCGTTGCCATTCGGTCGCGAACGCATCGAATTAGAAGTCACGCTGCCCGGACCCGGCGAAGGCCGAGATCGTTGCTTTAAAGTTCAAATCAAATGGGTCGCACAAGTCAGTCTCGTTAATCTCCAAGAAGCGTTGCAAGGCAACGGTCCACCGGTACCAAACGAAGCTGTTTCGGCGCTCGATGTCATCATGAGACATCTACCGAGTATGAAATATACGCCTGTTGGCCGTTCGTTTTTCTCGCCACCGGACGTTCAATACAATCCGTTGGGCGGCGGTCGTGAGGTTTGGTTCGGTTTTCATCAATCGGTTCGACCGTCTTACTGGCGAATGTCGTTGAATATCGATGTTAGCGCAACGGCGTTCTACAAATCACAGCCGGTGATCGATTTTATGTGCGAAGTATTGGACATTCGAGATATTCAGGAGCAACGACGACCGCTCAATGACGCACAACGAGTCAAATTTACCAAAGAAATCAAAGGTCTGAAAATCGAAATTACACATTGCGGAAATATGAAACGAAAATACCGAGTTTGCAATGTCACACGTAAACCGGCGCAATATCAAACTTTTCCACTGCAACTTGAGAGCGGTCAGACAGTCGAATGTACGGTCGCCAAGTATTTCTACGAGAAACATCACATGAAACTACAATATCCACATTTACCGTGTTTACAAGTCGGACAAGAACAAAAACATACTTATTTACCACTCGAAGTAGATTTTGTTGATTTGAGTTATTTGAATTTTGTTTTTTTTGGCATTTAGGTTTGCAATATCGTTCCCGGACAACGATGTATTAAGAAATTAACCGATATGCAAACATCGACAATGATTAAAGTATGACTTTGCTTGACCGAATTTGTTTTTTTGCTTTGCTTTTCCCCGTTTGAAAAGATAAAAATACATAGGATTTTGTTTGTTTTTATAGTGGAGTGAGGTAGTGTGATCTATCTAATCATTGAAAGCATGTGTCTCTCGAATGTTGGAAATCCTTTTTCTTTCTTCCTCTGAGAAAAACAAAAACGATCGATTCGCATGACCTTTCTTTTCCCGAAGAATTTCGTTCAATTAAATCCGCATTTTTCTTCTCCTTCTAGGCAACGGCACGTTCAGCACCTGATCGAGAAAAAGAAATCAACAATTTAGTAAGTCTATCGGTCAACTCAAAACCCAAAAACACACTCGAATTTCCTCTCAGGTACGCAAAGCTGAGTTCAACAACGACGTTTACGTCACACATTTCGGCATCAATATCCTGACCAACATGACCGAAGTCATGGGCCGAGTTCTCAACGCACCGAAGATCCAATACGGCGGCCGAACGAAGGTCATCGTCACGCCCAACCAAGGCGTTTGGGACATGCGTGGCAAACAGTTTCACACGGGCATCGAAATTCGTACGTGGGCAATCGCGTGTTTCGCTCCGCAACGTAACTGCAACGAAGCCTCGCTTCGAACGTTCACTCAGCAATTGCAACGAATTTCGAACGACGCTGGCATGCCGATCGTCGGGCAGCCATGCTTCTGCAAATACGCAACTGGCATCGAACAAGTCGAGCCGATGTTTAAATTTCTCAAGACGACTTACAACGGTCTTCAGTTGATCGTCGTTGTTTTGCCGGGTAAAACGCCGGTCTACGCCGAAGTCAAACGTGTCGGCGACACGCTCATCGGTCTCGCTACTCAATGCGTTCAAGCGAAAAACGTCAACAAAACAACTCCACAAACCCTATCGAATCTATGTTTAAAAATCAACGTGAAACTAGGCGGTGTAAATAACATTCTCGTTCCAAGCGTCCGACCGATCAGTGTTTTCCGTGAACCGGTTATCTTCATTGGTGCTGACGTCACACATCCTCCAGCCGGCGATCGGTCGAAACCATCGATTGCTGCGGTTGTCGCGTCGATGGACGCGCATCCATCGCGTTACGCGGCCACTGTTCGCATTCAAATGCATCGACACGAAGTCATCGCGGAACTATCGACCATGGTTCGTGAACTACTCATTCAATTCTACAAATCGACGCGTTTCAAACCGGCGAGAATCATTCTCTACCGAGACGGCGTCAGCGAAGGTCAATTCGCGCACGTTCTCGCCCACGAACTCATGGCGGTGCGCGAGGCCTGCGTTCGGCTCGAATCGTCCTACCAGCCTGGCATCACGTTCATCGTCGTACAAAAACGACATCACACTCGTTTATTCTGTTCAGATAAAAAGGAACAATGCGGTAAAAGCGGCAATATCCCGCCGGGAACGACCGTCGATGTCGCGATCACACATCCGACTGAGTACGATTTTTATCTCTGTTCGCACGCTGGAATCCAAGGAACGTCTCGACCGTCGCATTATCACGTTCTTTGGGATGATAATCATTTTTCTGCTGATGAATTGCAAGCGTTGACTTATCAACTGTGTCATACGTATGTGCGTTGCACGCGTTCGGTGTCGATACCGGCGCCGGCTTATTACGCGCATCTTGTCGCGTTTCGAGCTCGATATCATTTGATCGAACGCGAACCTGAAAGGTAAAAAACGAAAATTCGAATAATCGATTTGCGTTGAGTTTTCGTGTGTTTTTTTTTGTAGTAATGAAGGTTCGCATCAATCGTCGAACGGCGATTCCAATGGTCAACAACAAGTTCAATTGAGTCGTGCGGTGACTGTACATCCCGATTCGGCTCAAGTCATGTATTTCGCTTAGAATCAACAATCGAAAGAGAAGAAACACAAAGAAATCTTGCTCATTATTTTCTCCTTCAATCAATATCTACAAATGGCTAGATCAATTCTCTTTTTATCTCAATAGATCAATTTAATATATATACATATACGTGTGTGTTTCTCGTGTAATTATTCGTCTCTCTCTCTCTATCGCAAAACAACAAATTCACACATCGATTCTTCGTCTTTTCTCATCACTTGTCCATCATCGATCGATCTTCTGTAAATATTTCTTTGCGCGCAATTTCGGGGACATGTAGTAGAGGTGCTGATCAGCTCTCTATCTAAGCCCATGATTTCTTCTTCTTCTTCTTCTTTACAACAGTGCAATGATTTCTATCTACACACATACGCACGCACGCGAATCTTTTGGCTTTCTGTCGTGTAACAGTGTACATATTGTAGCTTCGATATTCGCAGTGATCAACCGACGCGAACATTCCCTCGAAGATCAACAAACAAACAAGCCATTCGTCGTGCTATTTCTTAAACAGTGTGTACGAGACTTTCTCTTTCGTTTTTTTCTTTTTTCGCTTTTTCAAACTATTGTTGTCGTTATCAACTTGCCCGTCCTTGAATTTCAATTGCAATAATGAATGATTAAACTAAATGAAAATCATCCATTTCGTAAGATTTAACAACAAAAATTCGACTCGCGTATGGTTTTTCCTCTGTCTCTTGCACATATATGTTTATGTTCACATATTATTCATTTCTCTTATTCGATTTATGTGTCTGTACGTAGAAATTAATTAATATTAATTAATCTTACATTTTCTCCCTCTCTCTCTCTCTTTTCGTGTGTGTATTCTTTTTACTCATCAATACATCCGCTTTCCGAATGACAATAGTTCAACAAATCCTATTCTTCTTAATTACACACATTGTATGATTTGCTCGTTTCTCTTCTTTTTTTTTCTTTTTTTTTGTTAGTTGGTTATTTCATGTTTATTCAAAAAACTGAATTGAAGAATAAATAAAATGAAACACAAATGTGTCCTGTATGTCATAGAGAGAACTTTGCATTTTCTGTTTGTGTGCGTGTACCTCTTTTCTCACCACCGTGCGTGTATAACTAAAAAAAAAATGAATTTATGTGAATGTGCCTCTCTTGTCTTTTTCTTCATCTTCTTTTTGCTGTTCTTTAATTCTCATATTTCCTTTGTTGTTCTGATAACAAAGCGTAACAAAATGCTATAAATTCATTTGACTTATTCAATATCCTAATGTCTAATAGAAAAGAAAAGCAACGAAGCCAACTGAAAGCTAAATTTAAATTTGAAAATGTTGAAGACAGAGTTCATTTTCGTGCAGACTGAAAAAGGAGTCAGACATTGGCATCTGTTTCTTTCGAAATCTAAAGGATTTTGTCAATATCATGAATATTCAAATGAGAATGCACTAGTGCCTTTTATTTTTCAGGCCATCTATTAGCACGATTCAATGTGGAAAGGTTACAGTACTTGTGGAGGAAAACAAGTTCTTTGTTTTTTCTCTTTTCTATCAATCTCATGGATGTGACAGATGTTTTCAGAGCAAAAAAACTGGTTAAGTTGAATTAGTGTCGATAATACAAAGTGTTAAATACTGTTTCCTATCAACAAAATGGAATGCAATGACAAAACGCAGACTGTTGCATAATCGAATTTTATTTCGTATGGCATATTTCGGCTCTCGAGAACCCAGTCAAGGTGAATGAGTTTTACTCTAGAGAAAAGAAAAGAGAACTGCGAGTTTTCCACCAATAGAATAAATGGGCCGCTTTCTGTTGACGATGAACCGATGACTCCTTCTCTGTAGACTAAATATATATTTTAAAGGGCTTATATAAACCAAACAAGTAGCTCATTTAGCAAACGATTAGGAATAAATTAATAAAGTCATTGGATTTTATTTTAAAGAGTTTAAATACTTTTATTTGTTGAATTACTATAGAACTAATTTCAAAGACAAAAACAATACAGATTTTATTGATTGATGCTCGACTTCGTCATTTGTAACCTTGAGACCAACGCATTATTCTGTCGTACTTTCTAACCTCCACTTTTCTTTTCTGTAAATTACATACGTATATGCATATATATATATATATATATATATATATATATATATATACAATTACCCCTTTTGTCATACGTTATTTTTTAATGCGTGTCTCCTTTTTCTTATGAATGTTTGACAAACGGTGTGACTGTTTCGTACAGTCAGATTTGCACTGATTTTTGTTTATCGTTAAAGCCCGATTGACTTTGAAATTCAATGAATGTCCTTTTTTCGTCGAATTCTTGTGTAAAAAATCAATGGGCAAGCAAAAAAAATGTAGGCAATGTTGTTGAATTATATTTTCTTGCGTTTTTTTTTCTTTTTCTTCCTCTCGAGTCTTTTTTCTATTCTGTTGCTCGAGAAAAAGAGCGACGTCATTCAACTTAAATGAATGTACTTTATAAGCACGTCGACTGGTACCCGCGAACCCCATCCATGATGAAACTGAGCTGCTACAACGTTTCTGTTCGATCTTACTTTTGCATTTCTGCGTTCTTTTTTTCGTTCTTCTCACTAAAATTGGGTACTCTCTACATTTTATCATTACTTTTTCTCCTGTCTTCAGTGACTAATCAAAATTTTCCCCGTCATTTTCTTTTTTTTCTCGTAGACGATCGGATGGAGTACATACATTTATCATAATCAAGGTAGATACAATCGCAAAATAGTTCAATTAGTAAGTAAATCACCTTGAAAACAACATTGCTCTTTATCATATATAAGAATGTATGCCGCGTTCAAACGAGTGCAAAACGATATATATATATATATATGTTAGATAATCATAGATATTTAGGATAGATACGTACGCACTACATACAATATTTTCGTCGGTCTGTAATCTAACTTTCTTTATTTTCGTTTTTCTTTTCCTTCTATAGCATTTCTTTTTTCTGTTTCTCTTACACAATCCAGCCGACAATACCTCGCAGACATACTGTCGCGAATAAAGGCCATTTTACTTGACCCACTTCTACATGTGCTGCTATCGGTCTAGATAGAATAATGATTCTCTTTTTTTTATCATGTATCAGCCGATATCTTTGTTCGCCCTTAAATCGTAGACGATCTTTATATACATATATCTAGGGTTAATTCGATGTCTCAGGTCGTATTCCATTTTAGATATATATATATATATATATATATATATACATAGACATAGACATCAAGGTTTACTTTTCTATTCACTTATTTAAATGATGTTAGACAGCAATCATATAACGACGAAAATCGAGCCCGATGACGATATGTTTAAAGTCAAACCTACAACATCGCCACTGTCTCGATCAAGTACTCCAACGAGTACATCCAAAGCAAAACGAGCGCGACTAACATTTCCATTTGGCGCATGGTAAATCAAAAATAAGATATAGGCATTGAAACTAAATGCAACGTCTTGTGTTTTAGTCGTGTATGCACAGACTCAGCAACCGGTATTCATTATGGAATTGCCACCTGTGAAGGCTGTAAAGTAAGTGACTCTAGATAATTGAGAACAATATACTAAATAAAATGAATGTGAATTGATTGTTCTCAGGGCTTTTTCAAACGAAGTATTCTCCGAAAGGAAAAATATCGATGTTACTTCGACAACTCATGTGTTATTAATGTAACTAATCGAAATCGTTGCAAAGCATGTCGATTTCGTCGATGTCTAGACGAAGGAATGTCCGTTGATGGTAAAGTCCCATAGTTTTACTTTTGAAAAACAAAAAAAAAAGAATTTGTTTTTTTCAATGCAGGTGTTAAAATGGGCCGCATACCAAAAGTAGTCAAAGAACGAGCTCTGAGAGAACTCAAAGAACAACAACGTCGAGAAGAACTTGCTGAACGACAAATTCACGAACAACCAAATGGAATTCATGGTCAAGATTCATCGTGTTCATCGCTTTCTGATCGTAGCATAGAAAATTACGATCCAAGTTTCATAGATACTGGTAAGTACTTCTAATTCTGGACGAATAGCTTTCGAGAACTTCATCATTAATTTTGAGCTGTCGTTTTTTTTTTACCTCTTCTTGTTTCTTTGATTCTCCTCTACGTGTGCGCGAATAGTGCGCTCACATGAAGGTAGTATTCATTTTCACAAACATGTGCACCCATGACCCGACCATACGGCTTACATTTTATTCTTAGACTACGCTGATAAGCATAATTATGATACGCAATTATCTCAACCGGATTCGTACCATTATTCGAATCAATTCGTCAAACATTCAGTACAATTATCGAATCTTGCCGAACATAATTTCAATTTACATTACTACTCACAATCTCAATCCTATCATCAGCATCAACCAATCGATCCACGAATCTATCTTCCAACGGATTTTACGTTAGATGAAACACGTGATTTAACTGAACATGCAACCGACCCGTTGTCTCATGAGGTTTTTCAAAGAATTCATGCAATCTCAACAAAATTAAGTCAAAATAAAAACAATCTACATATTCAATTAACCGAAGATCAACTGATTTTCATAAGGTAAGTCAGTAGACAAGAAAAAAAAAGGGAAACTTTTGATTTTCAATCGTATAGATTTCTGCGTTGGTCGGCACATAATGTCTATCTGCGACATTCAAAACGTGTTAAACAACTACAAAGTCGAATGAATCGTTTGGTTCATGAAGGTATCGATCGATTCTCACAACAGATCCCAACAATCGAACAAATTCTTTATACAATGCCAAGTAAATTCCGTTCGATAGCGTCATTTCAATAGATTTTTTTAATTTCCATATTTTTTCAGAAACACTCGAAGTTCTCGTTCGTTCATCTGTTTTCTATGTTCAAGAAGTATGAAAACTAATTTTAGTCTCACTTATTTTACCATTATATTCATATATTTAGTTACCCGGTATGACAAATATAGACATGGTAACACTTCAACAAATGATTCTGCATCGTTCACTCGACTGGTTCTTGGTAATTCAACAAAAAATACAACAATAGAATTCTTAAAATACTCTCTTTTTTTCAGCTTAAATATGCACGTTTATTCAATAAAAACGGCGAATGTTATCTTGTTTCCGCCGACGGTATTTGTTTTTCACGTTACTGTATGAAAACTTTTCTGGGGGATGATTTTACCGATGCAATATTTAAATTCTGTCGATATCTCCATGACCTACATCTAACTGATATCGAAATGTCATTAATTTTGCCGATGCAAATCTGTCGTCCAGGTAAATACGAATTGAATTCTTTTTTTTCCTTAATTAAATCAAATCCTTTTTTATCTTTTCCATTTCAGATGCAACTACAAAAGATTCAGAAATTCCGAGCATGCTGAGAGCTTGCTATCTGTATACGCTCTATGAAGAATTATGTCAAAACCACGGTGAACACGAAGGAACAATGCTCTGTCGGAGAATATTACAGGTTAGTCAATTCAGACTAATAAAAAAGTGGAATCATTTTGATGATATCTTTTGACAGATACTTGATTTACTTGTTCCGCTCAATGAACATTATGAAAAACATATTGGCTCGCGCGTCTTACAAAGTAAGATAATAGTTTATTCGAGAAATTAGACTAATTTGTTGTTCTCTGCCTTTGCAGTCTAAATATATCACAATTGATAACATATTTGCATCTAATTTTATTTGTAAGCAAAGTACACACAGAACAAATTAGACATATATTCAATTTTTTTTGTTTCCTGATTGTCGTCAAGTTTTTTTTTTTAGCTGTGTTATTATTCAACTTATATTTTCTGTTCATTTTTTTTCGTCTTTCTTTCATATTGTTTTGTTGTTCTGATCGAGAAAAAACAGAGCTTTCCAGTACATATATGAATATATTTTTTTTTGTGATGTTCTATTTTGGATTATGATCAGACAATAAAAAAAACTTCGAACTAAAGCACGTACGGTATTTTTTCAAAGCCTTTTTTTATTTAATACTGTCAAACACCAGTCATCGGTGACTGGTAAATCGTTCGAGATATGATTTGCAGTGATACATGACCTGTACGCACTTGTAGCATGTATGATTTGCACAAGAACAAAAGTAATAAAAGAAAGAAAAAAAAGTATTTTGAGTCGAAAAAATGATCAAGTCATTGCGGTCGACGGATATTTCGTTTGTTCTGTTGTTCGTAGATTAAAATAGTGATCCGTGTTTTACAAGACGAACCTTGGATCAAAGATATTGATATTCAACTCAAAATTTCTCTTGAGAAAGAGAGAGATCACTAAGTGGAGCTTCGTTTTGCCTGGCGATGAAAGTTACTTCCGTTATAGAACTTGATTATTCTTCTGAAGAAAAGTCAAGCTTAATTAGAATAATATCAAAATATATTCGAAATGATGAAATCGTTTTTTCTTTAATTAACTGAACAAATCTTAGTTGTCGAAGGGGAAAAGAACGAACAACATTCTGTCAGAAAATTTTTTTTTTTATTCAAAAGAAGGGCCGCCTGAGGGTCGAAGAAAAACACACATTATAAAAATAAAAACATTATTAAATGTAATAAAAAACAGCGTTATTTTCGTATTCATTTTTGAATATAGTCAATAGAAATCTTTCGTATCGTTATTAATAATAAATAGCATGAAGATGCATGCGTACTTTCTGCCTTTCATTGTGTCTCCTAGAGAATAATTAGAAAATAGGTTAAAAAACATTCTTGATAGGATAAGATTTACCTGACATGTTTAGAGAAAAGAAAACGCCTTATTTAAATTACAGAAAATAAAAAAGTACAACTGTATTTTCGTTTTCTTCTGCATACGGAAGAACATTGAATGCGATTCCTTGTCAACTGACATAGATGCCTTAGAAATATATAATTAAATACAAAAAAAATTGAAAATCAACAATGAAAGTAATTTTCTTTTCGTTCGAACTCAAAAAGACGAAGAAAATTCGTGATGATTTCATTCGAACAAGAAAATAACAATTGCAAGAACAAAATTCAAAAACTAGAGAATGAAATCTCAATCAGTCAATTTCGGACGAATAACACCGCTTCATACCGATTTCGGCAATAATCCGGGCGATCTTCTTGTCGTCGAATACGATGTACCACAGCCAAAAGTTAAAAAAACACTTTTCTATAAATACGGTCAATTATCCATACCAAAATGGGCGTTAATACCAGCTGGTATACTAACATTTGGACTAGTCACGGCTCTTTGTGCGATTATTGCAAATTCAATTCTCTCACAATCGGTAGCAACAGTAACGTATTCCCAAGCATGCTCGAAAACATCGAAATGCGACAGTAATTTTGGACTTACTTGTAATTCACAATCGATATGCGCTTGTCAAACAGGACAATATTGGTATGAAGATAACTGTGTTAGTCAACCGACATATACTGAACAATGTAATCAAACTACGGAATGTCGTACAGATTTAGGATTGATGTGTGCTGAAATTGATGGTCTATGTAATTGTCCAAATACGACAATTATTCAAACATGTGATTGTTCATCAACATCCTATTGGACTGGTTCAATTTGCACAAATCGAATGAGTTATTTAGGTGCATGTACTGTACCTGATATTAGTTATCAATGTCTTCCAACTCTTTATTGTAACGGTTCGAGATGTATATGTTCACCGAAAACACAATATTGGAATTCAACAGCCAATGAATGCTATTCGGTTGATAAATACGGTGAACTTTGTGATCCATCGACAAGTTATAGTTGTGATGCAAGTGTTCAATTATATTGTTTACAAGATGGTCAAGGTACTCAATGTCCATTTAGTATGCCTGTCAATGCGACATCATGCGATTGTGCAAATGGAACGTATTGGAATGGTGGTTCGTGTGTATCGAAGAAATCCTATGATTCATCTTGTTTTTGGCCGTGTGAATGTAATAACGATGTTGGTTTACAATGTTTGAATATGTCATGTCTATGTCCGAGTAAATTCTATTGGTCAACATCGACTTCGATGTGTGAACCACAGAAAAACTATACAGAAGGACCTTGTACGAATACAACTCATTGTGATACAACGCAAGGTTTAGTTTGTTATTCATCAGGTATGACAGCTTGTAATTGTCCAGCGAGTTCAACATTGAATACATGCGATTGTTTGCCAACACAATTTTATGATTATAATCTAACATCTTGTCAAAAATTACATTTATATAATGAATCATGTTTGGACAATTATATGTGTGATTCAACAGTTGGTCTATTCTGTCAAATGACTTTGAGTTCATCAACGAATTGTTCGTGTCCTGAACCGATTCGTCTCAGTAAGAAATTCAAAACTTACGAAATATTCGTTTTGAAATTGTTCTCTTTTAAAGATATGTGTGATTGTAATATGACATCCTATTGGGATGGAACACATTGTGTATCACGTCTCGCTCCAAATGTATCATGTACATACGATTATGAATGTCAATCACCGTACATTTGTATTGTCAATCAAACAGACAATGGAATATTTTCCGATGTTTGTCGATGTCCATTAGGTTCTTATTA